>Ga0182030_10000276_pt1 | contig 91081 bp, 86 predicted proteins | sample 812S3MmetaG_FD_121299 | JGI IMG/M metagenome (GOLD analysis project Ga0182030, IMG submission 121299) | Permafrost microbial communities from Stordalen Mire, Sweden - 812S3M metaG (Illumina Assembly) | ecosystem: Environmental > Terrestrial > Soil > Wetlands > Permafrost | place: Sweden...
ACGGCTGTTGAGCTGCGGGGCTGCGGCCATCCTGCAGATGAATCTCGGCCGCGTCGGCGGCATACTCGAAGCCAAGAAGATTGCCGGCATGGCCGAGGCGCACCATGTGCAGATCGCCCCCCACTTGTATTGCGGCCCCGTTGTCGGCGCCGCTAACGCACAGCTGGCTGCCTGCAGCCCTAACTTCCTGATCCTCGAGAGCATCGAGCGCTGGCAAGGCTTCCATGCCGAAATCCTGAAGAAACCGATCCTGTGGCAGGACGGTTATGTGATTCCTTCCACGGAACCGGGTCTGGGCGTCGAGCTGAATGAGGAAGTTGCCCTGCGCTATCCCTACAAGGGCAACAAGCTGCACCTGGAGATGAGCCAGGACCCCGTGGTCGGTTGAGTCTGTGCCGGTTCCATGAAGGCCGTCCTGCTCAAAGGCCGTGGCGGATTCGAGCAGCTCGAATACCGCGAAGATGTACCGGTTCCGGAGCCCGGAGCTGACGAGGTGCTGATTCAGGTCGGCGCCGCCGGCGTCAACAACACCGATATCAATACCCGCTCAGGCTGGTATGCGAGGAGCGTGACCGAAGGCACGACCACGAGCGGTGCGGTCAGCGGCTATGCGAATCTGGCTCGCGAAGCGCCCGGCTGGAGTGGGCGCCCGGCGCAGTTCCCGCGCATCCAGGGGGCCGATGCCTGCGGGCGCATCGTGCGCACCGGTGCGGGCGTCAGTGCTGGCCGCGTCGGTGAGCGCGTGCTTATCGAGCCTGCCTTCCGGATTCCGGGCGGCTCGCCCTACCAAATACGCTATTTCGGATCCGAATGTGATGGCGCGTTCGCCGAGTTTGCCGTTGCGCCGTCCGCCTACGCGCATTCGATTTCAAGCAGCCTGTCGGATATTGAACTGGCCTGCTTCCCGTGCGCGTACTCAGCGGCCGAGAACATGTTGGCGCGGGCGGCGGTCGGCGCTGGTGAGACCGTACTGGTGACCGGCGCATCCGGTGGCGTGGGATCGGCCGCCGTGCAGCTGGCGCGGCGGCGAGGTGCCAGAGTCATCGCAGTGGCCGCAACCGATAAGGCTGCGGCAGTGTCGGCACTGGGGGCCGAACGGGTGATTGAGCGCGCGGCCGATCCCGAGCAGCTCCTTGGCGGTGAGTCCGTCGATGTGGTGGTGGATGTGGCCGGCGGCGGTGGTTTTGCCGCGCGCCTTGCGGTCCTGCGTCGTGGCGGGCGCTATACGACTGCCGGCGCAATCGCGGGGCCGGTGGTGGAGCTGGACCTGCGCACACTTTATCTGAAGGATCTGACCTTATTCGGCGCGACTGTACTTGGCGCGGGCGTATTCGCCAGCCTGGTGCGTTACATCGAGGGCGGGGAGATCCGTCCGCTGGTGGCCGCGGTACTGCCACTGCGCGAGATCGTCGCCGCCCAGCAGCAATTTCTGGCCAAAGCGCACACGGGCAAGATCATACTCGTGCCCTAAGGGGCGCTTCCTGATCGCTCAGGTGCGGCACGCCCTGACTTCGTAGCCCGGCTCTTCGGGCTCATCATCGGTAATTTGTGCTGGAAAGCCTTCGCCGAGCACTTTGACGTGGCAGGCTTCCTCAAGACGCCGGATGATGTTGGGCGAGTGTTCACGGGCGCCGTAGCGCTGTTGACCATCCTTGAAGATCTTCAAGACCAAAGGCGAGATTTCCAGCGGTACACCCGCCTCGCGGGCCAGGGTGTCAAACAGGCCGACATCCTTGATTACCAGATCCATCGTGAAGTTGATGTCCCGGCTGCCATTGAGGATCACCTGCGACTCGGTTTCGTGCACGAAGGAGTTGCCGGATGAGATGCGAATTGCCTCATAGGCGGTGTTCATGTCCATGCCGATGACCTTGCAGGTCGTGAGCGCCTCGGCGAGTGCCGCCAGGTGCACGGTGCACAGGTAATTGGTGACCACCTTGAGCTGCGATGCACTGCCGAGCACGCCGGTATGCAGGATGCGCCGACCCATGGTGGTCAGGACCGGCAGGACACGATCAAAGGTTTCGCGTTGGCCGCCGGCGAAAATCGCGATGTTGCCGGTCGCCGCGCGATGACAGCCGCCCGAGACCGGACAATCCATAACCCGGCCACCGCGCGCCTCAATCAGTGCACCCAGCCGGATGATTTCGGCGTGATCCGTGGTGCTCATCTCCAGCCAGATCTGCCCGGCGCGCAGCACGCCGAGGAATCCGTCCGGCCCTTCGACCACCGCAGCGCTCGCTGCAGGCGAGGGCAGACAGGTAATGATCAGATCCACCTGAGTGGCCAGCTCACGCGGCGAGGCCGCCTGCTTGGCACCGCGCAGGACGAACTCCCCTACCAGCTCAGGATTCAGGTCGCGTACCGTCAGGTCCCAGCCATTGCGCAGTAGTGTGCCGGCCAGTTTTCCGCCGACGTTTCCCAATCCGATAAACCCGATCTTCATATCATTCGCTCCCGGAGTAATCCGAATCATCAGCGCCGGCGCCGGCCCTTGGCAGACCCGGTAGGATAGCGAGCCGTTGCCCGTAGCGACATCCGTTTCCGCCACAGATTGTCATGCACAATCGCCGGTGGCGTATCTTTAATTGGCATGGATCGATGCCGCCACCCGCAGCGCGCTTGTCAGCCCGCGGGGTCTGCTTTAGTGTGCCAACGACATGACGCGCTACAACGCCTGGAACTTGTTCAAGCAGGGCCTTAGCGGCCAGCGGGGCTGGAGCCCGGCATGGGGCTCTCCTGAACCGAAGCCGCGCTATGACGTGCTGATCATCGGTGGCGGAGGGCATGGGCTGGCCACGGCCTACTACCTGGCCAAAGTGCACGGCATTCGCAACATCGCGCTGCTTGAGAAAGGCTGGATTGGTGGCGGCAATACCGGGCGCAACACGACCATCGTGCGCTCGAACTATTACTACCCGCAAAGCGCGGCGATCTACGATTTCTCCTTGCGGCTCTACGAAGGCCTGGCGCGAGAGCTCAATTACAACATCATGCTCAGCCAGCGCGGCATCATCAACCTGGTGCATACGCGTCACGATTTGGAGGGCGCGAGGCGCTGGGTCGGAGCCATGAATGCGAATGGCATAGATGCTGAGCTGATGACCCCCGAACAGATCAAGGTGCACATCCCGCTGCTGGATGTCACGCGCAGCGCCCGCTACCCCGTTTGGGGCGGCTTCCTGCAGCGGCGCGGCGGTACCGCGCGCCACGATGCAGTGGCCTGGGGCTACGCGCGGGCGGCGAGCGCACTGGGTGTGGACATCATTCAGAACTGCGAGCTGCGCGGTTTCCTGATGGGCAATAACGGCCAGATCGAAGGTGTGGATACCAGCCGCGGGCGGATTCAGGCCGAGCGATTTGGCATGGCAGTGGCCGGACATTCATCGGTCGTGGCGGGTCTGGCTGGATTTCGCCTGCCAGTGACCAGTTACGCGCTGCAGGCGTTTGTCACCGAGCCGCTCAAGCCGGTGATCGACTGTGTCATGATTTCCTTTGCCACCGGGATGTACCTGAGTCAGTCGGATAAAGGGGGCCTGGTGATCGGTGGGGGTCTTGATCACTACCTCTCCTACGCGCAGCGGGGCAATATGCCCATGATCCGCAATGTGCTGGGCGCGGTCGCCGACCAGATGCCGGGACTGGGCAGGGTGCGGCTGCTCAGGCAGTGGGCCGGGATCGTGGATGTGGTGCACGATTCCAGTCCGATACTGGGCGAGACCCCGGTGCCAAATCTCTATATCAACTGCGGTTGGGGCACGGGCGGATTCAAGGCCATTCCCGCCGGCGGCTACCTGCTCGCACATCACCTGGCCACCGGCCGGCCGCATGAGATTGCAGCGCCGTTCACGTTGTCGCGATTCACCAGCGGGGCGCTGATTGATGAGGCTGCGGCCTCTGGCATTCCGCACTAGGGACTCTGCGCTGATGCTCCATATTCCCTGTCCCTGGTGCGGTCGGCGCGATGAAATAGAATTCCAGTGCGGCGGCCAGTCGCACCTGCGCCGACCCGAACCCTATGCTCAGGTGACCGATCCGCAATGGGGCGCCTACCTGTTCCTGCGGGATAACCCTAAGGGATGGTTTCGTGAGCGCTGGGTGCACGTGCACGGCTGCCGCCAGTGGTTCAATGTCATTCGCGACACGGTCACGCACGAGATACTGGCAAGTTATCTGATGGGCGATGCGCCGCCGGAGCTGCCCCCGAGGAGCGGCCCGTGAGTGGTCAGCGCGTTGCTGATCGCGGGCTGATCAGCCGTCAGCGACCTGTGCGGTTTCGCTTTGACGGCGTTGACTACAGCGGTTTCGAAGGGGACACGCTGGCATCGGCGCTGCTGGCCAACGGTGTGGAGGTCGTCGGCCGCTCATTCAAATATCACCGTCCCCGTGGACTGCTAGCGGCCGGCGTCGAGGAATCCAACGCGCTGGTGCAGGTGGGGGTCGGCGCGCACGCGCAGGTCAACCTGCGCGCGACCGAAGTGGAACTTTATGAGGGTCTGGAGGCTCGGGCGGTTAATTGCTGGCCTAATGCACGGCACGACTTCGGAGCGCTGCTGCGACCACTGGAGCGCTTCTTGCCCGCCGGCTTTTACTACAAGAGCCTGATGTGGCCCAACTGGCATTGGTACGAGGGCTTTATCCGGCGCGCCGCGGGCCTGGGGAAGATCTCCGGGCATGAGGATCCCTCCCGCTACGAGTTGCAGTATGCGCACTGTGATGTGCTGGTTGTTGGCAGCGGCCCGGCGGGACTTGCGGCCGCCGCAGCGGCAGCGCAGGGCGGCGAGCGTGTGCTGCTGTGTGAGCAGGAGCCGCGCCTGGGCGGCAGCCTTCTGTGGGACCGTTGTCGAGTTGAGGGTCAGGAACTCTGTGGTGCCGCGGCGGCCAGCTGGATCGATGAGAAGCTCAAGCTCCTGCAGGGCCGAGAAGAGGTCCTCATTAAGACCCGTACCACGGCGCTCGGGTACTTTGATCACAACGCGCTGACGCTGGTGGAACGAGTCAGCGATCACCTGGGGCCGGCGGCCCCAAGACATCGGCCGCGCCAGCGGCTCTGGCAGGTACGTGCAGGGCGTGTAGTGCTGGCAACCGGCGCTCTGGAGCGGCCGCTCGTGTTTCCGGGCAATGACCGCCCGGGCGTCATGCTCGCATCGGCCGTGCGCCGCTACCTGGCCGAATATGGCGTCCGCGCCGGCCGCCGGGCACTCGTGTTCACAAACAATGACTCGGCCTACGATACCGCCTTCGCACTGAAGGAAGCCGGGGCCGAGGTGGTCGCGATTGTCGATAGCCGCAGTGCGCCGACTCCAGCAGTCCTGAGCGCAGCATGTGCACAGAACTTTCGCGTGCTCAGTGGTAGCGTCACTGTCGGCACGGTGGGGCGACCCGGCCTGCGCCGCGTCACGGTGCGGGATGCCAGTGGCGCCATTGAGCGCTTCGGTGCCGATCTGCTGGCCATGTCAGGCGGCTGGAATCCCACGGTCCACCTTTTTTCGCAGTCCGGGGGCTCGCTTCAGTGGGACAGGCAGCAGGGCCAGTTCCGGCCGGCGCGCTCCGTGCAGGTTGAACAATCAAGTGGGGCTGCCAACGGTGAGTCGACGCCGATCGAGCCGCTGTGGAGCGTTGTGGCGCCGGGCAAGGCCTTCGTCGATTTTCAGAATGACGTGTCGCTGGCGGACATTGAGTTGGCGGTACGCGAGAACTACGCCTCGGTTGAGCACCTGAAGCGCTACACGACCTTGGGCATGGCGGCTGATCAGGGCAAGACCTCCAACGTCAACGCGCTGGTGAGCCTGGGCGAGCTGACCGCGCGCACGCCGGAAGCAACCGGCAGCACGCGCTACCGATTTCCCTATACTCCGGTGTGCCTGGGTGCGATCGGGGGCCGCCTGCGCGGTGAGTTGTACCGACCCATTCGCCGCGTACCGCTGCATGACTGGCACGCGGCACGTGGCGCGGTGTTCGAGGAATACGGCACTTGGCTGCGCCCGGCCCATTACGCACGAGCCGGCGAATCGGCGCACGCGGCCGAACAGCGCGAGGCACTGCATGTGCGCACCGCGGTTGGGCTCTATGAGAGTTCCTCGCTGGGCAAGATTGTGGTCAGTGGACCCGATGCCGCGGAGTTTCTCGATCGCGTATACGCCAATACGATGTCAACGCTCAAAGTAGGGCGCCTGCGCTATGGGCTGATGCTCAATGAGCTGGGCGTCATCATCGATGATGGCGTTGCCGCGCGCCTGACTGAGGAGTGCTTCCTGGTCGGGACTACCAGCAGCGGTGCGTCGCGCATTGCCGCGATGCTCGAGGAATGGTTGCAGTGCGAGTGGACGACGCTCAAGGTCCTGGTAGCGCCCGAAACGACCTGCTCATCAGTACTGACGCTTTCGGGGCCCAAAGCACGCGAGGTGCTCAGCGCTGCTGGCGTCGACTTTCCTGTCGGCGCCGATGCATTCCCGCACATGAGCTGGCGCGAGGGTCATCTAGCCGGTGTCCCGGTGCGCATTTCCCGCGTCAGCTTCACCGGTGAGATGTCCTTCGAGATCAGCCTCCCCAACTCGAAAGCACAAGCGCTCGCCGATCTGCTGATGCGCGCCGGTCACCCCTATGGCATCGATTTGGTGGGGCTCGAGGCCTGGCTGCTGCTGCGGACCGAGAAAGGCTTCCTGCACGTGGGTGCAGACACCGACGGCACGACGGCCCCCGATGATGTGGGTTGGGGACATGTGCTCAAGCGCGAGCATGATTTTATCGGGCGCCGTTCGCTGACCCGGCCCGACAATGTACGCTCCGATCGCTACCAGCTGGTAGGTCTTGAGCCCCTGGCAAGCGCTGAACTGCCTGTCGGCGCCCACCTGCGCGGCCCCGGCATGAACGTGGGGAGCGAGGGCTACATTACCTCCTCGGCATTCAGCCCGGTGCTCGGGCGCTGGGTCGCGCTCGCCATGGTGCGCGCTGGACGCGCGCGCCATGGCGAGACCCTCAACGTGTTGGGCGACAAGATCGGCCAGGCCAAGATCGGGCCGCCTGGAGCCTACGACATGGCCGGGGAGCGTCTGCGTGCCTGAGGCACTTTCCATACCGGCCGCGGCAGCGGCCCCGGTGCTCGAGCTGCCGACGCTGACGATTGAGTCGGTGCCGATGCACATCGCAGTGCTGCGAATATGGAAGCCACACGCCGAGCACTTCAGCGCACTGGCCGAGGTCCTGGGGTTCCCGTGGCCCGCGGCGCCCAATCAAGTCTCAGGCACCGACACCCGCGTCCTGTGGCTGGCGCCCGATAGCTGGGCCATCGTGGGTCCCGCGGCAACGAGCAGCCGCGAGTGGGCGGCGCAGGCACTGGGTGAGCGGCTGCATCATGTCAGTGTAGTCACCGAGGGCCGCGCGGTATTCACTCTACGCGGGCCGTTGGCCCGGGCGCTGCTCAGCAAAGACTGCAGTCTTGATCTGCACCCGCGGAAGTTCGGTGCGGGCCAGTGCGCCCAATCGTTGCTGGCGCAGGTGCCGATCCTGCTGGAACCGCTGGCGGTTGCCGAAGCGCACGCCGTCGATTACCGGCTGTATGTCGACATCAGCTATGTCGGCTACCTGCGCGCCTGGTTTGCCGACGCGGCCGTGGAGTACTCCGCTACGCTCAGCGATCGCATTGCGGGAGTGTCATAAATGGCATCCAGTGCCGTGCGCATCACGAGTGCCTTGTCACTGCAGCGCGCTGGCAAGCCACTGGCCAGCCCGCGCTGGATGGCGCTACTGACGGAGCTTGGCAAGACACACTCGATTACTGCCGCCGCCAAAGCGATGGGCTTAAGCTACAAGGCAGCCTGGGATGCGGTTGAGTCCATGAACAACCTGGCCAGCACACCGCTGGTGACCCGTTCCACCGGCGGCAAAGGTGGTGGTGGCACGGTGCTCACGAAGGCCGGTGCGCGGCTGGTCGCAACGTACCGGGTGGTGGCCCTTGAGAACGAGCGTTTTCTCAAGCGCATTAACGCCCGCGCCGGACAGCCGGCGCGCGAGCTGGAACTCATCGGCCGGCTCGGCATGCTCACCAGTGCGCGCAACCACTACCTGGGCGTCGTGCGCCGTATCAGTCGCGGCGCGGTCAACGTCGAGGTCGAGTTGGAACTGCCGGGTGGCGAGCGGTTGGTGGCCGTGATAACACGCGAGAGTCTGAGGACCCTCGGACTCAAACGCGGCAGCGCGGCACTCGCCCTGATCAAGGCCTCGTGGATCATCCTCGCGCGCCCTGGGGCCGAGGCCTCGAGATGGTCGGCGCGCAATTGCCTGAGCGGTACGGTGAGCCGCGTGCACCGCGGCGCAGTGAACGCGGAGGTGATCGTAGCCCTCAAAGGCGGGGCGAGCGTGGTCGCGGTCATAACGCGGGACTCGCTGCGCCACATGGCGCTCGCACCCGGCCAGCCGGTCGATGCGATCTTCAAGGCCTCAAGTGTCATTCTGGCTGTTGCCAGTTAACCTGACTGAGGCACGGCCGGATCGAGCCGGCCCGCCGTCATCGGTATCACCTGGTCGGCGAGGTAATCGACCTCGGCCTGGGCGTGGCTCACGAAGATCATCGGAATGCCGGTTTCCTCCTTGATGCGTTTGAGGAACGGCAGGATCTGCTCTTTGAGCCGCTGATCGAGCGAGGCCAGCGGCTCATCGAGCAGCAGCAGACGCGGGGAGTAGAGCAGGGCACGCCCGAGCGCGACCCGCTGGCGTTCCCCGCCCGACAGCTGGGCCGGTCGTCGCTCGAGTAGCGAGTTGATTTCGAGCAGTTGCGTGACTGTTTCAAAGGCCAGACGGCGCTCGCCCGGCTGCAAAGCCCGGTAGCCATAGCGCAGGTTGCCGCGCACGCTCAGGTGTGGAAAGAGCTGCCCGTCCTGGAAGACCAGACCCATGTGACGGCGCCAAGCCGGCACGAATAGCGCCTGCGCCGTGTCGACCAGCGCCTCGTTGCCAAAGCGGATATAACCACGCTGCGGGCGCAGCAGGCCAGCAATCAGCGCCAGCAAGGTGCTCTTGCCGCACCCCGAAGGTCCGAAGATTCCCGTGACGCCTGCGCCGATATCGGCGCGCGCGCGTAACTGAAAACTGCCGCGCCAGATTGTCAGATCAAGGTTCAGCATGACTGCGATATCCCAGCAGGCGCTCGGCACGCCGGCTGATCAGGTGACTGACGATCAGCGCCAGCAGCGCCAGCACAATGGAGAGCGTCGCAAGGCGCATGGCTGCCGCATCGCCTCCGGGTACGTGGGTGTAGCTGTAAATGGCCAGGGGCAGCGTGCGGGTTACGCCGGGAATATTGCCGACGAAGGCCATCGTGGCACCAAATTCGCCGAGACTGCGTGTGAAGCACAGCACGGCACCGGCGATGATGCCAGGCGTGGCCAGCGGCAGGGTGACCGTTAGGAACACCCGCCACGGCGGCGCCCCGAGGGTGCTGGCGGCCTGCTCGAGCCGGCCATCGATCATGCGCAATGCCAAACGTACAGGCTGAACCATCAGCGGGAAGGCCATGGTCGCGGAGGCCAGTGCCGCTCCCTGCCACGTGAAGGCGATGACAATGCCAAAGTGGGTTTTGAGCCAGCCGCCGATCGGTCCCTGCGTTCCCAAGAGCAGCAGCAGCAGGTAGCCCGGTACGACGGGCGGAAGCACCATCGGCATCTGAACCAGCGCATCGAGCAGGAACTTGCCCGGGAACCGGCGGCGCGCGAGCAGGTAGGCGACGGCGATGCCGGTGGGCAGGCATACGAGGGTCGCGCACAGGGCGACACGCGCTGAAAGTGCGACTGCCTGCCACTCCTCTGGGGACAACCACATCAGTGCGGACTCAAGGCGCCGGACGCGTAAAGCCGTAGTGGCGAAAGATCCGGTCCGCGGCCGGCGAGCTTGTGAGGAACCCGAGCAGCGCCTGGGATTCGGCACCGGCACCCCGTACTAGCGCAAACGGATACACAATCGGCTGATGGGTTGCGGATGGAAATACTGCGATGACCTCCACTTTGGTGCTGATCGCCGCGTCGGTCGCATAGACAATACCTGCGGCGCACTCGCCCTGTTCAACGAAGGCGAGCGCGGCACGCACATCATCGCTGCCCACGATCCGTCCTTGCAACGCCTGCCACCAGCCGAGCGCCTGCAGGCTCTGCTGCGCATAGCGGCCCACAGGCACCACGCCCGGCTCACCGGTGCACAGCATGCCCCTGAAGCTCTCGCTGAAGTTGAAGGACGAATCCATCCTGACCTTAAAGCCGTGGCCCTTCGGGGCAATCAGCACCAGTTCATTGCCGAGCAGATCGTTGCGCGTTCCGGGCACCAGCAGGCCGCGGGCCGCAAGCTCATCCATCCACGCCACATCCGCTGACGCGAACAGGTCGGCTGGTGCGCCGGCTTCGATCTGTTTGGCCAGCGTCGAGGAGGCAGCGAAGTCGAGTACCGGGGCCGGATGGCCGGCCTGCTGCCACAGCACGCCGATGTCGGTGAGCGCATTGGTGAGGCTGGCTGCCGCAAACACGCGCGCCGGCTCGGAGGCGTGCGCCACAAGCGCGGTCGAGAGTGAGAGCAGCAGGCAATAACGCAGGGGAGCAATCACGGGTGTCTCTGGAGTGGCTGCCTGAGGTGGCACCCGCTATATACCACGCTACATAGGGCATGGCGACCCGGCGGCTGCCGGCGGGCTCAGCCGGCGGCCCCCGGCGCCATTGTGCGGCTGGCATGGCGGCTGGCCAGCTCTGTGACCACTTGCTCGAGGCTCAGGCCCCGGGCGCGCAATAGCACCAGCAGATGATAGAGCAGGTCCGCCGATTCGCTGAGCAGCTGCGGATCATCCTCGCCGGCGCCGGCGAGTGCGACTTCGAGGCCCTCTTCGCCGACTTTCTGAGCCACGCGGCTGATGCCGCGGGCCACCAGGCGCGCCGTATAGCTGCCCTCGTCGCTGTCCTGGATGCGGCTTGCCACGATGGTCTCGAGGGTGCTGAGAAAGCTGAGACGCTCGGCCGCGCTCTGCGGTTCATTGCCAAAGCAGGTAGAGGTGCCGGTGTGACACACCGGGCCGGCGGGAAGTGCCGAGATCAGCAGGGTGTCGTGGTCACAGTCCACGCGAATCGCCTTGAGTGAGAGCGTGTGGCCGGAGCTTTCCCCCTTTTCCCACAGGCGCTGGCGCGAGCGGCTGTAGAAGACCACGCGGCCGCGCTCGAGGGTTGCCTGCAGGGCTTCGCGATTCATGTAGCCCAGCATCAGCACGGCCCCCGATTCGGCGTGCTGGATGATCGCTGGCACCAGACCGGCGCCCTTGTTCCAGTCGAGCTGCGCGAAATCGGCCATTGCACTCATGGTCGCACCGCAATGCCCTGGGCCAGCAACTGGCTCTTAAGCTGTGGAATCCGTATCGCACCGGAGTGAAAGACGCTGGCGGCGAGTGCCGCATCGACGCTGGCCTGTTGAAACACCTTGGCAAAATGATCTACCGTGCCCGCGCCGCCGGAGGCAACCAGCGGTACGCGGCAGATGGCGCGCACCGCCTTGAGCTGTGGCACATCGTAGCCGGCGCGCACGCCATCAGCGGCCATGCAGTTGAGCACGATCTCGCCGGCGCCGCGCGCCTGCACTTCCTCGACCCAGCTCAAGGTCGCGCGCCGCGTGTCACGGCTGCGATCCGGGCTGCCGGTAAACTGATAGACGTGATAACCCTCAGGCGTGGTCTGGCTGTCGATGCCGACGACCACGCACTGCGCCCCGAAGCGTGCCGAAAGCTCATTGATGAGCTCGGGTCGCGCCAGTGCCGGCGAATTGACCGAGATCTTCTCGGCACCCGCGTTGAGCACGAGTTCGGCATCCGCGACCGAGCTGATGCCGCCGGCGACGCAGAAGGGAATATCGAGCACCCGGGCCACGCGGCCGATCCACTGCCGATCCACGGTGCGATTCTCGGGGCTGGCCGTAATGTCGTAGAACACCAGTTCATCAGCGCCCTCATCGCGATAGCGGCGTGCCAGCTCCAGGATCTCGCCCACGACCTGATGATCGCGAAAGCGCACGCCTTTGACGACCTGGCCATCGCGCACATCCAGGCAGGGGATTATGCGGCGGGTAAGAATGGCCGTAGCTCCTCGATACTCATGCGCTGCTCGAGCAGCGCCTTGCCGCTGATCGCGGCGCTGGCGCCAGCCTCGGCCAGTGCCTGCAGATCCGCGTAGCCGGCGACGCCGCCGGAGGCCTGCCAATGCAGCTGCGGGTAGCGACGCGCGCACTCCCGATACAGGGCGACATTCGGCCCGGTGAGGGCCCCATCCCGGTCGATGTCGGTGCACAGCACATGCTTGAGACCGGCAGCCGCGAAGCGCTCAATGGCCTCCCAGAGCGTGACCCGAGTCGCCTCGAGCCAGCCGCGCGTGTAGAGCAGCGGCACGCCCTCGCCATCGAGTCGCACGTCAAAGGCCAGACAGACCCGCTCGGCGCCATACTGATGCAGCCAGGACTCGACTGCCTCGGGCGCATCGACGACCGCACTGCCGACCACCACGCGCGCGACGCCTGCTCCAAGCAGGTCAGCCACGACCGCGGCTGAGCGCACCCCGCCGCCGACCTGGAGCGCGATCGAGCCTTCGGCGGCGAATGAGGCGATCAGGTGCCGATTGGCAAGCAGGCCATCACGCGCACCATCGAGATCTACGATGTGCAGCCAGCGGGCGCCGAGCGCGTGATACCGCTGCAGCAGCGCCAGTGGATCGATCTCATAGCGGGTCTCATGGGAGAAATCGCCCTTGAGCAGCCGCACGCAGCGGCCGCCGCGCAGATCTATGGAGGGGATCAATTGCATGCCCTAGAGCTCCAGAAAGTTGCGTAGTACGCGTGCGCCTGCCTGCGCCGAGCGCTCGGGGTGAAACTGCACGCCGTAGTAGTTATCTTGCCGCACTACCGCGGTGTGTACGGCGCCGTATTCGACGCTCGCCTGAGTCGCAGCAGCCACTGGCGCGGCGTAGCTGTGCACGAAATAAAAATAGTCCCGCTCGCTGATGCCGGCCAGCAAAGCATCAGGTTTCAATTGAGCGCAGCAGTTCCAGCCCATGTGCGGCACCGGCAGCTGCGCCGACCCGCGCATGCGGCGCACCGAGCCTGCGAGCAGACCCAGTGTTTCCGTATCATCCTCTTCGCAATGGGTATACAGCAGCTGCATGCCAAGGCAGATCCCCAATACCGGTACTCTCAGTTCGCGGATGCACTGATCGAGCCCGGCACTACGGAGCCGGCGCATCGCGTCACCGGCCGCGCCGACACCGGGCAGCAGGACCCGCGAGGCGCGCCTGATTCGATCCGGGTCGGCGCTGACCAGGGCAGGGACCCCAAGACGCTCGAGCGCAAAGCACAGCGAGGCCAGATTGGCGCCGCCACTGTCGATGATTGCAACCGGCGCGGTTGCGCTCACAGCACGCCCTTGGTGGTAGGCAGATCGCTCCCTTCGCGGCGCAGTGCCGGTCGCAGCGCGCGGCCCACGCCCTTGAAACAGGCTTCGATCTGGTGATGTGTGTTCTCACCTCGGACACTCAGGTGCAACGCACATCCCAGGGTATCGGCAAGTGAGCGAAAGAAATGTGGCACCAGCTCCGTGGGCAGTTGCCCGATCTGGTCGCGCCCGAACTGGCCTTCAAACTGAAAGTAGGCGCGCCCTGACAGATCGATCGCGACCTGAGCCTCGGCCTCATCCATCGCGAGCAAGAAGCCGTAACGGCCAATGCCGGCCTTGTTCCCCAGCGCCTGGCGCAGCGCTTCGCCCAGGGCAAGGGCGCAGTCCTCGACAGTGTGATGTTCATCGATATGCAGGTCGCCCTGGCACGTGAGCTCCAGTGCGAAGCCGCCGTGCTTGGCCAGTTGCTCGAGCATGTGATCAAAGAATCCGATGCCCGTGTGACAACTGACCGGCCCGCTGCTGTCGAGCCCCACCCGCACTTCGATATTGGTTTCCCGGGTCACACGCTGCACATGCGCGCGGCGCGCGAGCAAGGTCGCGGCGATCTCGGGCCAGCGCTGTTCCGGTGTACCGTTGAGCAGAACCTGAAAGCCTCGGATACCGAGGTTGCCCGCAAACTCCAGATCCGTCGGGCGATCGCCAATCACGGCGCTGCGCACCGGGTCAATGGCATGTTCCTTCAGGTACGCATCGAGCATCCCGGTGCGCGGCTTGCGGCAATTGCAATCATCTTCTGATCGGTGCGGACACAGGCACACGGCGTCGAAGCGGATACCCTGCGAGGCGAACGCTTCGAGCATGAAGCGTTGGCAGAGCTCAAAATCCGCGTGCGGGAAAGTACCGCTCCCCAGTCCATCCTGGTTGGTGATCATCACCAGCCGATAGCCGGCCGCCAGCAGCTGATTGAGTGCCGCAAATACCCCGGGCATGAAGCGCAGCTTCTCAAGTCGATCAAGCTGCTGGTCGAAGGGCTCCTCGACCAAGGTACCGTCCCGGTCTACGAACAAAGTGGGTGCGGGTGCATTCATGCAAGGCTCGCAAGCAAGCTATCGTTCTGTTCGGGTGTGCCGAGGCTGATCCGCGCGGCCTGGTGCAGCCCCGGTACGTGGCTCAGGTCCCGCAGCAGGAAACCTGCCTGGTGGGCGCGCCGGATAGCGAACCCCGGATCAGCAAACTCCATCAGCAGGAAATTGGCGGCGCTTGGCCAGACCCGCAATGCGCCACGGCTGTGCGCGAGAAACTGCTCCAGGCGCTGCCGCTCAGCAATCAGGGTCGCCACCTCGGCTCGCGAACGCTCCAGCGGCGCGGGCTCGAGGGCGCTCAGCACCGCTTCGATCGAGGGCTGCGCGATGGCGTAGGGCACGATGACGCGCGCGATCAGCTCAATGATCTCGCTGACCGCGATCATCGCACCGCAACGTGCGCCGGCGAGCCCGTGCGCCTTGGAGAGCGTGCGCAGTACCACAAGGCCCGGCGTGGTGACAGCGAGCGTAGCCAGGGAGGGCACTCCAGAGAATTCAATGTAGGCTTCATCAACGACAAGCAGCGCACGGCCGGCGAGCTTGCGCACCAGGTCGAGCACCACATCGCGATCGATCAGGTTGCCGGTGGGATTGTTAGGCGAGCACAGGAAGACCAGCCGTGTGTGGGGCGTCACGGCATGCAGCAGCGCTGCGGGGTTAAGCCGGTACTCATCCTCGCGCCGCAGCGCGACCTCGATAATCTGCGCGCCCTGGATGCGGCCAGCGACCGCATACATGGCAAAGGTTGGCGGCGTGATGATCATGGCGTCTTGCCCGGCTCGCAGGTAGGTGCGGGTCAGCAGATCAATGGCCTCATCGCTTCCGCGTCCAGCCAGCAAGCACTCTTCCGGCACCTGGTAGAGCTCGGCCAGTCGCTTCATCAAACCGTGTGGATGCGGCTCGGGATAGCGATTGAGCCCCGCTGCCGTCGGATCATCGATCTGTCGCCATGGCAGTTCATTGGCATGCAGACGGATCAAGCCCGGCTCCCAGCGCGCGTGCTGATAAGGCTGCAGCGAGCGGATCTCGGCGCGGGCAAGGTCACTGACCCAGCTCATGAGACAGCGCTCCGCGCGAGCGCCTCCAGACGCAGTGTAACGGCAGCGGCATGCGCATCGAGCCCCTCCATGCCCGCGAGCGTTGCGGCGACGGGCCCAAGCGTACGCAGACCGTCGGTACTGAGCTCCTGCACGCTCATGTGTCGTACGAAGTCACACACCGCGAGGCCACTGTAGGCACGCGCGTAGCCGTAGGTGGGCAATACGTGGTTGGTGCCGCTGCAATAATCGCCCATCGGTTCTGGCGACCAGCGACCGAGGAATACTGAACCGGCGCTGTGAATCTGCGCCAGCAGCGTGCGCGGTGAGCGCGTCTGGATCAGCAGGTGCTCTGGCGCATAGCGCTCGCACAGCTCCACTGCCGTCGCCAGATCTGGCACCTGGATGAGGCGCATCGCTGCCACCGAGGACTCCAGTATGCGTTGCCGTGAAAGCTTGGCCTGCTGCGCACGAATTTGTCGTGCAACCTCGTCAATCAATTGCGGCGCATCGCTGAGCAGCACCGCCTGGGAATCGGGTCCGTGTTCGGCCTGGGCGAGCAGATCGGCGGCGATGAAGCCGGCATCGGCCTGGGCATCGGCGATCACCATCACTTCGGAAGGGCCGGCGGGCATATCCAGGGCCGCGCCGTCCGGATCCTCGGCGACCAGCTGCTTGGCGGCGGTGACCCATGCGTTTCCGGGGCCGAAAATCTTGGCCACCTTTGGCACCGATTCGGTTCCATAAGCCATGGCGGCAATCGCCTGCGCGCCGCCGATCTTGTAGACGACTTCAATGCCGCACAAGGCCGCGGCCGCAAGGATGGCTGGATGCGCCGTGCCATCGCGCTGTGGCGGCGTGCACAGTACGCGCTCGGGGCAACCGGCAAGTCGCGCCGGCACCGCCAGCATAATGACCGCCGAGGGCAGCGGTGCGGATCCGGCAGGTACATACAGGCCCACGGCGCGCAGTGGGCGGATAAGGCTCTCGCAGCGCACGCCCGGCTGCGTCTCCATACTCAGGCCTGCGGGAAGCTGCGCCGCATGGAAACGGGTGACATTCTCGATCGCCCGCTCGAGGGCCGCGCGCTGCGCCGGCGGCAACGCGGCGCGCGCGGCCTCAAGCTCGGCCGCGCTGACGCGCAGCTCGCCTAATTCTGCGCCGTCGAGCTCCCGGCTCAGGCGGCGCAGGCCCGCATCGCCGTCGTGACGTACGGCAGCGACAATGGCCGCCGCCTGGGCGCGAACCGCTGGATCCTGTGACGCGCGCGGGCGCGCCAGCGCTGCGCGACGCGCAGCGGGATCAAGGTTCTGCCAGTTGAGGATCTGCATGCGGGATAGCGTTTCAGCTGAGCATTTTTTCTACAGGCAGCACCAGGATGGCGCTCGCGCCAGCCTTCTTCAGGCTCTCAAGGGTTTCCCAGAACACATTTTCGCGGCACACCGCATGCACGGCCACGCGCTCGGCATTGCCATCGAGCGGGATTATGGTTGGCCCTTCGCTGCCGGGCAGCAGCCGGCGGATCGCCGGCAGCGCCGAACGCGGGGCGTGCAGCATGATGTACTTGCTCTCCTTGACCTGCTCCACGCCCTCGATGCGCATCAGCAGCCGCTCGACCCAGTCGCTCTTGATCGGCGGCAACTGGATCGGTGTCCGGATCAGCACGGCATGGCTCTCAAGCACCGTCTCCACCTCGCGCAGGTGATTGGCCTGCAAGGTCGAGCCGGTAGACACCAGATCGCAGATCAGATCGGCACGCCCGAGACGCGGGGCTATTTCCACCGCGCCCGAGAGGGTGATGATCTCGGCGATGACCGCATGCTGCTGCAGGTAGCGCGCCAGCAGAAACGGGTAGGTGGTGGCGATCCGCTTGCCACGCAGTGATTGCGGGCCGCCGTAGCTCACGCCATCGGGCACAGCCAGCGAGAGGCGGCAGCGGCCGAAATCGAGCGCGCGCAGCGTCTCGAACTTCGCGACCGCGCCGCGCGCGGCAAGCTCTAGGCGCTTCTCCTCAAGCACATTCAGGCCGAGGAGGCCCAGATCGCACACATCTTCCTGAACCAGATCCGGGATGTCATCGTCGCGCACGAACAGCACATCGAGCGGCATGTTCTCACCGAAGACCATCAGCTGATCCTTCCCACGCGTGAGCTTGAGGCCGCAGCGGGACAGCAGATCAAGCGAAGGGTCGGTCAGACGGCCGGATTTTTGTACTGCCAGTCGCAGCCGGGATTCCTTATCCATGATTGCGGCTGCCGGTTCTCGCGACCGCAAGTGCATAGCCGCCGCTTCCCTGGGCCAGGTAGCGCGCCACCCGGCCGATCGTGGTCAGGCTGACGCCGGTGCGACGATAGATCTCCCGGTACGGCAGCCCCTGCTGCAGGCATTCAACCACCGCCCACCGATCGGCCATCGCCTGCAGTTCGTTGGGCGTGCACAGATCGGTCAGGAACGAGCGCACTTCTTCGGGCGTCTGCAGGCTCAGCAGCGCCTCGGCCAGCTGCCGTTGCGCCTGCGCTTCCTGGCGCGGGGAGAGGTGAGTGTGATTCTTCATGGCCAGCCCTGCAGCGTGTTGACTGTTACAGTGTATTAGTACAATGACACACCTGCCCAGAGTGCGCAAGTAAGCCTAAGTCTGTGATTTATGTGGCTTGACGCACCCGGCGGGCTGCCTCTAGACTGGGCTCACTCATCGAGACCGGCTGAGGGAAAGGCCCTTCGACGCCGGGGCAACCGTTGGTTGTGAGCCAACATGGTGCCAACTCCTGCGACCTGGCAACGGGTCGGCAGATGAGCGTGCGATACGATTAGACCGGCCGCCTCGGGGGGGGCTGCCGGGGCTGATTCGCCGGCGATTCGCCGTGGCTGCGCGCCTCATTGCCTGACAGGGCTCCTTGGGTGGGAACCGAAGGACGGTCTGCAGGAGCAGGATGAGCGCGAGATGATCAAGAACCAACCCATTGCCTTTGAACGCCGGGATGCAGCCGCTGCTGCCGAAGGCGTGTACTCGCTTGGCTCGCCGTTTCCATTGCATCACGGCGGGGAGCTGCCACAGGCACACCTGGCGTGGCGACTGACCGGCATTGCCGGTCAGCCCCTGATCGTTGCCATCGGCGGCATCTCCGGACACCGGCGCATCTTTGATGTGCAGCAGCCGCGCCACGGCTGGTGGCATGAGCTGGTGGGACCCGGCCGCGCGCTCGACAGCGCGCGCCTGAGGATTCTTGGTATTGATTATCTGGGCGGTAGCGGCGACTCGAGCGCGCCAGCCGCCGGCGAATCGTGGCCGAGCCTGTCAAGCTACGATCAGGCGCAGGCGCTGCATGCGCTACTGCAACACCTGAAGCTCGGCCCGGTTGCGGCTATTGTCGGTGCCTCCTACGGCGCGATGGTAGCACTTGCCTTTGGCGAGCGCTTTCCCGAGGCGGTCGAGCAACTGTTCGTCATCAGTGGCGCCGATCGTGCGCATCCGATGGCCTCGGCGTGGCGCTGCGTGCAGCGCCAGACGGTTCGGTTTGCGATTTCCGCGGGGCGTGCGGCCGAAGGCCTCGAGCTCGCGCGGGCACTGGCGATGAGTACCTACCGCTCGCCCGAGGAATTCGCCGCGCGCTTCAGTGGCCCTCCGGTGTGGCGCGATGGTCGCTTTGTATTGCCCGTTGAGCAGTACCTGTTCGCGCGTGGCCGCGAATACGCGGGCCGTTACCGCCCCGAGACTTTCCTGTGCTTGTCAGAATCCATCGACCTGCATCGGGTCGATGCCAGCAGCATTCGCGTGCCGACCGTAGCGGTCGCGGTGCGCGAGGATCAGCTGGTGCCGCTGGAGGACATGCGCGCGCTGGTGGCGCGGCTGCCCCAAGCCCAGCTGATAGAGATCAGTTCATTACACGGGCACGACGCTTTCCTGAAAGAAAGCGGCCTGCTCCGCGCGGTTTTTGCCAGTTTGTATGGAGAGTCCTGACGTGAGCAAATCAGTGGATGCCAGTACCCGCGCGGTGCGCGCGGGCCTCGAAGCCGACGATGTGACCGGCGACGTGGTGCCGCCGATCCATATGAGCTCGACCTACGCCTTCCGCGGTCTTGGCCGGAAGCGCGCCTATGATTACTCCCGCTCAGGCAATCCCACTCGCGATCTGCTTGGGCACGCGCTGAGCGATCTGGAGGAGGGGGCCGGAGCGGTCATTACCGGCTCAGGCATGGGGGCGATTACGCTGATCGGTCACTTGTTTGACACCGGAGCGCGCCTCATCGCCCCGCATGACTGCTATGGGGGTACCTATCGGCTGTTCGCGGCCTGGCTGAAGCGGCGCGAGCTTGCCGTGGAGTTCGTGGATTTTGGCAATCCGGCCGCGCTCGCGGCCGCCTGTGCGCGACCGGCCGCGCTGGTGTGGATCGAGACGCCAAGTAATCCGCTGCTGCGGGTTACGGACATCGCTGCGGTCGCGCAGCTGGCACACGCTGCCGGTGCGCTGGTGGCGGTCGACAACACGTTTCTGTCACCGGGCTGGCAACTGCCGCTGCGCTACGGCGCCGACATCGTCGTGCACTCGACCACCAAGTACATCAACGGCCACAGCGATGTGGTGGGCGGTGCTGTGATCGCGCGCGATGCCGCGCTCCACGAGCGCCTGGCTTGGTGGGCTAATTGCCTGGGAATTACCGCCGGTCCGTTCGATAGTTTCCTGACGCTGCGTGGGCTGCGCACGCTGCATGCGCGCCTGGCCATCCATGGCCGCAATGCGGGGGAACTTGCCGCCTGGCTTGAGCAGCAACCGCAGGTCAGCAAGGTCTATTACCCGGGCCTGGCATCGCATGCAGGCCATGCGCTTGCGACCCGCCAGCAAAGCGGCTATGGCGCCATCGTTACGCTCGAGCTCAAGGGTGGTTTGGCGGCGGTCGAGCGCTTCGTAACTGGACTGGAATACTTTTCGCTGGCCGAGTCCCTTGGTGGCGTCGAAAGCCTGGTGGCACACCCGGCAACGATGACCCACGCGGCAATGGATGAGCAGTCCCGTCAGGCTGCGGGCCTGGTCGATGGGCTGGTCCGCCTGTCGGTGGGCATCGAAGGTCTCGAGGATCTGCGCCGCGACCTCGCGGCCGGACTTAAACGCGCCGCTGCCTGAGGCGGCGCTCGATGGCGCCGGCGAGCCGCGCGGCACTGCCGGGGGCGAGGGAGAAGAACAGCGACGGCTCGGCCAGCTCCAGCTCCAGGATGCACGGCACGCCCGCATGGTCGCGGATCAGGTCGATGCGCGCATACAGGGGTCTGCGCGGGGCGAGCCAGGCGAGCACGCGATCGGCGAGGGCGCGTTCGGCGGCGCTGGCCTCACGCACGCTCATCTGCTCGGCCAGAAACAGGTCCGGATCCGAGTTGCGCCCCAGCGGGAGCAGCGGCCCCTTGCGTACGGCGTGGCTGAAGCGCCCTTCAAAGCACACCATGGCGGTCTCACCGTAGGTGTCCACGTCACTGAGATACGGTTGCGTGATCAGCTCGCGCCCTTCGCTGTGCAGGGCCGCGGCGTGAGCGCGGGCCGCCAGCTCATCGCGGGCCAGATAACGGCGGGCGCCGCGCGAACCGGCGCCGACCGCCGGTTTGACGACGTACTCATCGGCCGTAGGGGCGTTCCACAGCTCGCCCGGTACGCTGAGGCTGGTCGGCACCGTCGGCAGGCCGGCGGCAATCAGATCGAGCAGATAACGTTTGTTGGTGCTCCAGCGCACTGTGGCAGCATCATTGAGCAGCCACGAATCGCCTGAGACCTGATCAAGCCAGCGCAGGAATTTAGGATAATCATTGGTGTAGTTCCACGTCGCTCGTGGCAGCACCAGATCGTAGCGTTGCCAGTCGACCTGTGGATCGTCCCAGGAAGGCGCCTCGACGATCAAGTCTAGGGCTTCGAGCGCCGCGGCCAGTGGCGCATGATCCTCATCGACCTTGCGGGCCGCGGAGGTGGAGGCCAGCGCAATGCGGGCTTTGCTCATCGGCTTGGCATCGAAGTAATGCGCTTTAGAGCGCCAGCGCCTGCAGCACCGCGTCGCCTGTTTCGCGGGTGCTTGCAGCACGGCCGCCGGGCCTCACCAGGTCCGCGGTGCGCAGGCCGCCACTGATTACACGCTCGACCGCCGACTCGATCGCGCGCGCCTCAGTCTCAAGCGCCAGGGAGTGGCGCAGGAGGAGTGCCACCGACAGGATTGCACCAATGGGGTTGGCAATGCCGCGTCCGGCAATGTCGGGCGCCGAGCCATGGATCGGTTCATAGAGCCCGCGGCGCGCATCCCCAAGCGAGGCGGAGGGCAGCAGGCCGAGCGAGCCGGCCAGCATCGAGGCCTCATCAGTCAGGATATCGCCGAACATGTTTTCGGTTACCGCGACGTCAAAATCCTTCGGACGTCGGATCAGATGCATCGCCGCGGAGTCGACCAGCATGTGCTCGAGCTTCAAGTTCGGGAACTCGCTCTTGACCACACGCTCGCACACCTCGCGCCACAGGCGCGAGGTCTCCAGGACATTGGCCTTATCGATCGAATGCAGGCGGCCGCTCCTGGCGCTTGCCAGGCGTGCGGCCACGCGTACGATCCGCTCGATCTCGGCCACCGTGTACAGGCATACATCGCTGGCGCTCGTCGCGGTGCGCTGCTTGTCGCCAAAGTAGATGCCGCCGGTCAGCTCGCGCACGAACACCATGTCCACGCCCTCGAGCACCTCGGGTTTGAGTGTCGAGGCCTCGCGCAGCGCCGGATGTACGGAGACCGGGCGCAGGTTGGCGTACACGCCCATTGATTTACGCAGCTTGAGCAACCCCTGCTCGGGACGCACCTTGGCCTGCGGCGAGGACCATTTCGGACCCCCGATGGCGCCGAGCAACACCGCGTCGGCCTGTAGGCACAGATTGAGCGTCGCCTCAGGCAATGGATCGCCACACTCATCAATGGCCACACCGCCAAAGGGGGCCGGGCTCAGACGAATGCTGTGGTGGGCGCGGCTCGCGACGGCTTCGAGAACCCGCACCGCCTCGGCGGTGACTTCCGGGCCAATGCCATCCCCGGCGATGACCGCAACGTGCGCCTTCATCGGTGCTGTTGTTCGAAGGCGCTGATCAGCTCGCTGCGCGAGAGCAGGTAACCGAGTTCATCCACGCCATTGAGGAGGCAGTAGCGCGAGAAGCCCTCAAGCGGGAATTTCACGCTGACCCCATCAGGGAGCTTCAGCTCGTTGTGCTCCAGATCAATCTCGACCGCGGCTCCTGGATGCTCGAGCAGCCATGCCAGCGTCGGCTCGTCCACGATGACGGGCAGCAGACCGTTCTTGAGCGCGTTGTTACAGAAGATATCGGCGATCTCGGTGCTGATGACCGCACGAAAGCCAAAATCAAGCAGTGCCCAAGGTGCATGTTCGCGCGAGGAGCCGCAACCGAAGTTGCGCCCGGCCACCAGCACCTGGCAGCCAGCCGCTTGCGGCTTGTTGAGCGGGAACTCGGCTTTGGGCGACCCATCGGCGTTGTAGCGCCAGTCGGCAAACAGCTGCTTGCCAAGACCTTCGCGCGTGGTCGTGCGCAGAAAGCGGGCCGGAATGATCTGGTCGGTGTCGATATTGGTGTAAGGCAGCACCGCGGTGCGAGAGCGGATGTGTCGGATCGGTTGCACGGCTTAAGAAATCCCTGGGAAGAGCAATGAGAATCAGGAATGCAGCAGTTCGCGCGGGTCAGTGACGCGCCCGCGAATGGCACTGGCGGCTGCCGTGAGCGGGCTTGCCAGCAAGGTACGGGCGCCCTGGCCCTGGCGGCCTTCGAAATTACGATTGCTGGTGCTGACCGAATATTCGCCTTTGCCGACATTATCGCCGTTCATGCCGATGCACATCGAGCAGCCCGACTCGCGCCACTCGGCGCCAGCGTCAATGAATATCCGATCGAGCCCTTCAGCTTCGGCCGCCCGCTTGATCGGCTGCGAGCCCGGCACCACCAGCATGCGTACGCCGCGCGCAATATGATGGCCGCGCAACAGCGATGCGGCCGCCTGCAGATCCGAGAGCCGTCCATTGGTGCAGCTGCCAATGAATACGACATTGACGGCCTGATCGCGGATCGGTGTGCCCGCTTCCAGTCCCATATAGGCCAGCGCCTTGGCAAACACCGCATCGTCAGGGCGCACCGGAATTGAGCCGCTGACCGGCATCACCATGCCCGGATGCGTGCCGTAGGTAATCATCGGTTCGATCTCGGTGCCATCCAGTGACACTTCGCGATCAAAGCGCGCCCCCGGATCGCCAGGCAGGCTCTGCCATGCAGCCAACGCACGCTCCCACGCGGCGCCCTTGGGCGCACGCGGCCGATCGGCCAGATAGCGATAGGTGGTTTCATCCGGAGCAATCAGCCCGGCACGCGCGCCGGCTTCGATCGACATATTGCACACCGTCATGCGCTCATCCATCGACAGAGCCTCGATGGCCGAGCCGCGGTACTCGAGCACGCAGCCGGTGCCGCCGGCCACGCCGATCTTGCCGATGATAGCCAGGATCAGATCCTTGGCAGAAACGCCGGCGCGCAGGTGCCCGCCGACATTGATCGCAAAGGTCTTGGGTTTTCGCTGCAGCAGGCACTGCGTAGCCAGCACGTGCGCCACCTCGGTCGTACCGATACCAAAGGCGAGGGCGCCAAAGGCCCCGTGCGTGCTGGTGTGGCTGTCGCCACAGACCACGGTCTTTCCCGGCTGCGTGACACCAAGCTCCGGTCCGATGATGTGCACGATGCCGCGCTCGGCGTTGCGCAGCGCCAGCAGTTCGACACCGAACTCGGCGCAGTTGGTCTCAAGCTTGGCGATCTGGGCAGCCGCCGATTCGACCGTGATCGGTGCGCCGCCGAAGACCTGCTCGGTGCGCGTGGGCGTGGAGTGATCCATCGTTGCCAGCGTCAGGTCGGGTCGGCGGACCTTGAGGCCCTGCTCGCGCAGCATCGAAAAGGCCTGCGGCGAGGTGACCTCATGTGCCAGGTGCAGATCAATGTACAGGACCGCAGGCGCATCGGCCGTCTCGGGTACGACCTCGTGCCGCTCCCAGATTTTCTGAAACAGTGTTCGCATCAGCGATCCTGTCCTAGCCTGCGGCCGCGACACGCTGGGACGCAGTCATGTCGACATGATCGAGCCAGTGATGGGTATCGGGTGTCACGCCACTGAAGAGCCCGAAGAAGGCCTTCTGCAGCATCTCCGTGACCGGACCGCGCTTGCCGTTACCGATCGTGAGCCGATCGACCGAACGTACCGGGGTGATTTCGACGGCCGTGCCGGTGAAGAAGATCTCATCAGCCAGGTACAGCAGCTCGCGCGGAATGCTGCTCTCGCGCACCTCGAGTCCGCGCTCCTTGGCCAGACGCATGACGGTGTCGCGCGTGATGCCGGCCAGCACCGAGTGCGAGAAGCCGGGGGTGTGCAGGATGCCGTCCTTGACCAGGAACAGGTTCTCGCCCGAGCCTTCGCTGACAGTGCCGTCGGCCGAAAGTCCAATGCCCTCAGCGAAGCCCAAGCGCCGGGCCTCCTGGCCGATCAGCTGACTTGAGAGGTAGTTGCCGCCGGCCTTGGCCATCGCTGGCAGCGTATTGGGGGCGACGCGCTGCCACGAGGAGACGCAGGCGTCCACGCCTTCCTCCTCACTGCCGGCCCCCAGATACTTGCCCCATTCCCAGGCGGCAATGGCCACCTCGGTCGGTGGCTCGTTCTTGGGCGTTACGCCGATCTCCCCATAGCCGCGGAATACGATCGGGCGGATATAGGCGCCGCGTGCGAGGTTGTTCGCGCTGATGACCTCGCGGCAGGCCGCATTGATCTCTTCGGGACCATACGGCATCGGGATGCGGTAGATCTTGGCCGAGTCGAACAGCCGCCGGGTGTGGTCGCGCAGCCGAAAGATCGCCGGACCCTGCTTGGTTTCATAGGCGCGCACGCCTTCAAATACCGAAGAACCGTAATGCAGCGCGTGCGAGAGCACGTGGACCGTGGCCTTCTCCCAGGCAATGAGCTTGCCGTTGGACCAGATATAAGGTGTCGCTGGAATGGGCATGTTGCGATGCTCCGTAAAGTACGTGCGAAGGGGTGCAGTTTACGCCGATAGGCCCTAGAGGCTGGCCACCGGTGCCACCAGTCGCGAGCTGCGGGCAGCCGCGCCGGCCTGCGAGAGCTCGATGCGGTTGATCACCTCAAGCAGCGCCCGGCAGCTGGCCTCGACAATATCGGTGCTGACGCTCGAGCCGCGGTAGCTGCGGCCGTTATGCTCGGCATAGATGATCGCCTCGCCCTGGGCATCGCCCCCGACCGTGACGGCATGGACCTCGAACTTGCTGATGGTGACGAAGACGCCGGTCGCCTGCGAGATCGCCTTGCAGGCGGCATCGACCGGTCCATCGCCGCTGTCACTGCGCTCGATGAGCCGGCCGTCCGCATGCTGCAGTTTCACGTGTGCGGTGGCGGGCCGATCGCTGTGGCCCTCCTGATCCAGCTGCTGCAGCGACCAGGGTCCCTGCGCGGTGCCTTCGGCCCGCAGTACCAGGGCTTCGATGTCGCCATCGAAGAGCTCCTTCTTGCGATCAGCCAGCGCCTTGAACTCCTCGAACACGCGGTTGAGCTCGAGTTCATCAAGTTCGAATCCCAGCTCCTTGACGCGTTCACGAAAGGCATGGCGGCCGCTGTGCTTACCGAGCACCAGGCTGCTGCGCACCAGACCGACATCCTCGGGGCGAATGATCTCGTAGGTGGTGTGGTGCTGGAGCATCCCGTGCTGGTGGATGCCGGACTCGTGCGCAAAGGCATTCTCGCCCACCACCGCCTTGTTGCGCGGAATCGGCTGGCCTGTGATGCTCGAGATCAGGCGACTGGTCGGGTAGAGGCGATTGGTCTGGATATTGGTCTTGAGATTGAAGAACTGCTGACGCGTGGCAATGGCCATCACCACTTCCTCGAGCGAGCAATTGCCAGCACGTTCGCCGATACCGTTGATCGTGCATTCAATCTGGCGCGCGCCGGCGACCACGGCCGTCAGGCTGTTGGCAACGGCCATCCCCAGATCATCATGGCAGTGCACCGAGAGCGTCACCTTGTCGATGCCGCGCGTGTTCTGGCGCAGATAGCGGAACAGCTCGCCAAACTCATCCGGCACCGTGTAGCCCACGGTGTCGGGAATGTTGATGGTCGTGGCCCCGGCCTCGATCGCAGCCTCGACCACATGCGCAAGGAAATCAAGCTCGGTGCGCGAGGCATCCTCGGGCGAGAACTCGACGTCATCGCACAGCTCGCGGGCAATCTTTATCGCCTCGACGGCGCGCCGCACAATCTCCTCGCGTGCCATCTTGAGCTTGTACTGGCGATGGATCGCGCTGGTGGCGAGGAACAGATGCAGCCGCCGATGGGCCGCCGGCGCGATCGCCTTGGCGGCGGTCTCGATATCCTCGCGGGTGCAGCGGGCGAGGCCGGCGATAATTGGTCCCTGGACTTCGCTGGCTACCGCGTTGACCGCTTCCCAGTCACCACGCGAGGCTGCAGGGAAACCGGCCTCGATCACGTCCACGCCCAGATCTGCCAGCGCGCGGGCCACTCGCAGCTTCTCAGGTTGCGTCATGCTGCAGCCCGGCGACTGTTCACCGTCGCGCAGCGTCGTGTCAAAGATCAGTACCCGGTCAGGATAGGGCGCCATGGCGTCCTCCGATGAAGTTTAGGTTACTTAGGCCGTGTCACTACAGTTCCTCAAAACACTAGCGCGCATGCGCGGATCGCAGGCCGCGCGCCTCAGCGCGCCTCCTTCAGCCACGGCATGCGCGCCCGTAGCTTCTCGCCAACGCGTTCGATCGGATGATTCATGTCGGCCTTGAGCATGCGCTTGTAGTTCTTGGCGCCGCTCTCGCTCTCGCTGATCCACTGCCGGGCAAACTTGCCAGATTGAATTTCCTTGAGGATCTTGCGCATCTCATTCTTGGTCCGCTCATTGACCACGCGCGGCCCGCGGGTCAGATCCCCGTACTTGGCGGTATCTGAGATGTATTTGTGCATGCGGGTGATGCCACCCTCATGCAGCAGTTCGACGATCAGCTTCAGTTCGTGCAGGCATTCGTAATAGGCCACTTCCGGCTGATAGCCAGCCTCGACCAGCGTCTCATAGCCCTTGACCACCAGCTCGGTCGCCCCGCCACAGAGCACCGCCTGCTCGCCAAACAGATCGGTCTCGGTCTCCTCGGCAAAGGTCGTATCGAGCACGCCGCCGCGGGTACCGCCGATGCCATGGGCATAGGCGAGTGCTTTGGCATGCGCGTGCTTGCTCGAATCCTGTGCGACCGCGATCAGGCACGGGACGCCACGACCCTGCTGATACTGGCGACGCACCAGGCCACCCGGGCCCTTGGGCGCAATCAGCACCACATCAAGATCCTTGCGCGGCTTGATCTGCTTGAAATGAATATTGAAGCCGTGGGCAAACAGCAGCACCGCCTGCTTGCGCAGGTGATCCTTGACCGTCTGATAGAGCGCCTTCTGCGCCAGATCCGGCACCAGCATCGCCACCAGATGCGCGCCATCGACCGCATCGGCGGGCTCGGCGACCGCCAGGCCATCGCGTTTGGCGGCCTTCCAGCTCGGGCCACCCTTGCGTACGCCGACAATCACATCGAAGCCGCTGTCCTTGAGATTCAGCGCGTGGGCACGGCCCTGGCTGCCATAGCCGAGCACTGCGATGCGTGCGCCCTTGAGGGCTTTTTTGTCGACGTCTTTTTGCGAGTACAGATGCATCTTGAATAACTCCAGTGGATCAAAACAAAAAACCCCGCATCGGCGGCCGGTGCGGGGTTCTGGTATCTAGCGCTTCTTAGTCGAACTGATCAGTTACGCATACCGCACCCGCACTGGCTGCTCGCTAGCAGCAGCAGTTCAACAGGCAGCAGTCCGTTAAGATCTGCCGCCGGCCGCTGCAACACAAGTGTCTGGGTGGCCTGCATATCGACTGATAGGAGCACAATTATCAATCGGTTGTCAACGGCGAAGGCACTTCGTGCGAGGCCGGTACGCTGGGCTGCGAGCCACTGGCGAGCGTATATTTCGGTAAGCTTGCAGCGAAGCTACCCCGGTGCGCATCCCAGAAGGATTTCTTGAGTACTAACCTCGTTTCAGCCGAGCAATCAGCCAGCGCGCTGCCTTTGTACCTGTGTGCCGAAGCCGAGCTCCCGGCACTTGCGGCCCAGCTACCGGCGAGCCAGGCGGCATGGCTGCAGGCCCATCAGTTCGAGGCCGAGCGCGGCCGGATCCTGAATCTGCCGGGCCATGAGGGCCAGCTGGCGGGTGCTCTTGCCGGCCTGGGGTCCGCTGCCGGCGGGGAGGGCGCACTCCTGTGGGAGGCGGCGGTGCTCGCCGAACGTTTGCCCGCGGCGACCTACCGCCTTGCAGCGCCCTTGTCGGCGGTCGGCGCGACGCAGTTCGCGCTCGGCTGGCTGCTTGGCGCTTACCGCTTTCAGCGTTTTAAAAGCACGAAGAAGCCAGCCGCTCAGGCGCGGCTGGTAGCGCCCGAAGGCGCTGACCTGCAGTATGCGCAGGCGGCCTGCGAGGCGATGAGTCTGGGACGCGATCTGATCAACCTGCCTGCCAACGAGATGGGTCCGGCAGAGCTGGCGCGCGCTGCGCAAGATCTATGCGAGCGCTTTGGCGGACAGTGCCGCATCGTTGCCGGCACGGCGCTCGAGCAGGAGTATCCGCTGGTGCACGCCGTCGGACGGGCGAGCGCCGCGGCACGCGCGCCGCGTCTGGTGGACTGCCGCTTTGCGCGCCCCGGCGCACCGCGTGTCACGCTGGTGGGCAAGGGCGTGTGCTTCGATACCGGGGGCCTGGATCTCAAGCCTTCGGCCGGCATGCTGCTGATGAAAAAGGACATGGGTGGTGCCGCCTGCGTGCTGGCGCTGGCACATCTGGTCCGTGCACTTGATCTGCCGGTGCAGCTGCGGGTGCTGATTCCTGCGGTCGAGAACAGTGTCGGCGGCGATGCCTTTCGTCCCGGTGACATCCTGCGATCGCGCCGCGGCCTGACGATCGAGGTCGGCAACACCGATGCCGAGGGCCGCCTGGTGCTGGCCGATGCCTTGTGCGAGGCCGATGGCGAAGCGCCGGATCTGCTGATTGATCTGGCCACCCTCACTGGCGCAGCCCGCACTGCGCTCGGGCCGGACCTGCCGGCACTCTATGGTTCAGACGCTGCCCTGGTCGCGGAGTTGGCTGCACTGAGCCTGGAACTGGCCGATCCGCTGTGGCCGATGCCCCTGTGGGCCGGCTATGAGGAGGACCTGAGCAGCAAGGTGGCCGACATGAACAATATGTCCCCGACCCCATTTGCCGGTTCGATCATCGCCGCGCTGTTCCTCAAGCGTTTTGTGTCCAGCGCCCGACCCTGGCTGCACGTGGACCTGTATGGCTGGAATCCCAAGGAGCGGCCAGGTCGGCCGCTTGGAGCTGAGACGCAGGCGGTGCGGGCGCTGTATGAACTGATTCGCCGTCACTACGGCACGCGCGCCAAATAAGTGCCGCCCTATAAGCAAGTTATTTTCTGAGAAATGAGATGAGCAAGAGAAAGCAAGTGATTGATCCGAGAAAGTATTCACGCCTGGTAGTGGATGGCCTCAAACAGACGCCGGCGCGCGCCATGCTGCGTGCGGTGGGTTTCGGTGATGCCGACTTTGCCAAACCCCAGATCGGCATTGCCTCGACCTGGTCAAATCTGACGCCTTGCAATATGCACATTGGCGAGCTGGCGCGCGAGGCCGCCGCTGGCGCGGACCGCGCCGGCGGCAAGAGCATCGTGTTCAACACCATCACGGTCTCGGATGGCATTTCCATGGGCTCCCCGGGGATGCGCTACTCGCTCGTCTCGCGCGAAGTCATCGCCGATTCCATCGAGACGGTGGTGGGAGCCGAAGGCTTTGATGGTTTCGTGGCGATCGGCGGTTGCGACAAGAACATGCCGGCCTGCGCGATGGCGATGGCGCGCCTTAACCGGCCCTCGGTCTTTGTATACGGCGGTACGATCCGCCCCGGCATCCAGCGTCGTGACATCGTGTCGGTCTTCGAAGCGGTCGGCAGTCGTGCGGCCGGCAAGATCAGTGAAGCCGAACTCCTGGAAGTCGAACGCACGGCCATTCCCGGGGCCGGCAGCTGCGGTGGCATGTACACGGCCAATACCATGGCCTCGGCCATCGAAGCGCTCGGTCTGAGCCTGCCCGACAGCTCGGCACAGGATGCTGTCGGGACGCGCAAGCCCGAGGACTGCCGGCGCGCCGGGGAGGCCGTGGTGGCGCTGGTCAAGGCGGGCCTGCGCCCGCGCGACATCCTGACGCGCCAATCCTTTGAGAATGCGATCACGGTGATTATTGCCCTCGGTGGCTCGACCAACGCCGTCTTGCATCTGCTGGCGATCGCGCAGGCTGCCGGCGTGCGGCTCAAGCTCGATGATTTCACGCGCGTGGGACGCCGCGTGCCGGTGCTGGCTGATTTGCGGCCCAGCGGCCGCTATCTGATGAGCGAGCTGATCGCGGTCGGGGGCCTGCAGCCACTGATGAAGCGGCTGCTCGATGGCGGACTGCTCCATGGGCAATGCCTGACAGTCACCGGGCGGACGATGGCCCAGAACCTTGCAGGCGTGGCCGACTATCCACCCGAACAGGACATCGTGCGGCCGCTGTCCAACCCAATTAAAAAGAACAGTCATCTGGTGGTGCTCTACGGCAACCTGGCAACTGAGGGCGCGGTGGCCAAGATCTCCGGCAAGGAGGGCGTCCATTTTAGCGGCCCAGCGCGGGTGTTCGATGGCGAGGAGCGTGCCACGGCGGCCATTCTGGCCGGCAAGGTGAAGGCGGGCGATGTGGTGGTGATCCGCTACGAGGGGCCGCGCGGCGGACCGGGGATGCGCGAGATGCTGAGCCCGACGAGTGCCATTACCGGTCTGGGGCTTGGCGACAAAGTCGCGCTGATTACCGACGGTCGCTTCTCCGGCGGCAGTCACGGCTTTGTCGTGGGCCACGTCTCGCCCGAGGCGGCGGTCGGTGGGCCGATCGCGCTGCTGAAGAACGGTGATCGGGTCACCATCGATGCGGTGGCGCGCACGATCGATGTGGCGCTTTCCGCAGCGGAATTAAAGCGACGCATTAAGACATGGCGGCCGCCCAAGCCTTATGCGACGGCCGGTGTCCTGGCGAAATATGCCCGTACCGTCAGCAGTGCATCGCTCGGTGCCGTCACCGACGAGTAGCAGGACGAACTTAGGGTTGTCAGCGTCGTTGGTTGCGGCTACAGTTCAGGCACTCGCTTGATAAGTGCTCTGGATCACTGATGTGCAAGGGCTTGCCGGCACTCATCAGTGCTCCTTCTGGCGCCCAGTCTAGACTGACGGGAGCGAAGTACAGAGACGGAGCGTCTCGACCAGCAGGCGCCTGGGGCCGTCTGACTGAAGTTGAGCAGAGATAAAGAGGATCAGCGTTCACGAGGGGTTAGGTTACTGGCGTTTGCCAGGCGGCCAGCATAATGGCGGCTTGGCGAGTTCGCTGAAGTCAGGGGGTTGGGCAAGGGGTGCTTCGGGCTTCCTGCTGTACCGACCGAATCACGGGGTGTTCGTCCCGCGCAGGTTTTTGCGCCGGGGCGTTGATGGGGCCACACGCGACTTATGACAGCTTATAGCAACTACGCACACGATTCCGGATGGGCAGGGCGCCGAGCGATGGTTTTCGTCGGCATTGTGATTATCCACCTGCTGATGATCTGGGCGTTTGCCAGCGGACTAGCCCACCGCGTCATTGCGCAGATGACCCAGGACGTCAAAGTCAACATCATCGACGTCCAGAAGAAAGATGAGAAACCACCGCCGCCACCGAAGCAGGATCTAGAGAGGCCGCCACCGGTCCAGGTCCCGCCGCCGATCGTCAACATTCAGATTCCCGTTGAGGCACCGGCGATAGTCGTTACGGACAAGCCCGTTCCGCCGCCGCCGCCGCGTCCCATTGCACCCCCGACGCCTGCGACCCCGCTGCAGTTTGTGCGGCCGCCAAATCCGGATGACTACTATCCGGAGCAGTCTAAGCGCGCCGAAGAGACCGGGTCTGTGGTGCTGCAGGTTTGCGTGTCCGAGGCCAGCAAGCTGGATGGAGAGCCAACGGTCGTTACGAGCTCCGGCTACACGCGTTTAGACGCGGCCGCCATCACGATGCTCAAGGATCAGAAATATCATGCGGGCATCTACGGCGGTAAGCCGATCCGCTCTTGCAAGCAGATCAAGACGACATTCAAGATTAAATAGTTGAGGGTGTGCGGGTCTGTGCGACCCGCACTTCGTTCGGATTGAGTTTTATTTTTTTGTAATAGTAATCCCGGTCTAAACCACCGGAACATGCGCTAAAGAGGACGACCATGGAAAACGCTGCCGCCGCCACTGTCACTGCCAACCCCTACGGACTACTTCCGCTATGGGTCAATGGAAACAGCGTGACACGCTTTGTACTCGTTGTGCTTGTCGTGATGTCACTGGGCTCTTGGTTCATCATCTTCGTGAAGCTCTGGGACCAGAGCAAGCTCAAGAAATCCGCCAAGATTGTTGAGAAGCAGTTCTGGACTGCACCTTCTATTAAGGACGGTGTCGAGCGTCTCAAAAAGGGCGATGACTTCCGCTTTATCGCCGAGGATGGCCTGCGCGCCGTCTCGCACCATGATGGCCGGCTGACCGATCGCATTGATCTGCACGAGTGGATCACGATGTCGCTGCAGCGCGCGACCGAAGCGGTCAACGGCAAGCTCTCCGGCGGTCTGGCCTTCCTCGCCACCGTGGGTTCAGTCTCGCCGTTCGTCGGCCTGTTCGGGACGGTCATGGGCATCCTCCAGGCGCTGATCGCGATCGGCGTGGCCGGTCAGGCCAGCATCGACAAGGTCGCAGGGCCGGTCGGCGAGGCGCTGATCATGACGGCTATCGGTCTGGCGGTTGCGGTCCCCGCGGTGCTGGGCTACAACTGGCTGCTGCGTCGCAATAAGGGCATTCAGGACGATATCAAGAACTTCTCGAGCGATTTGCATGCCTACCTGGTCGGTGGCGCCCGCGTGGGCGGTCCGAGCGGCGACATGGCAGCGGTTGCTCCCCGCAAGGTCTGAGTACGGCCGGCTAGGGCATCAGTGGCAGGACCCGCGTAGCGGGTTTGGTAGCGGCAGTGAGCCGGCCCGCGAGGGCCGGTGCAGGGGTTGAGGCAGATGGCGACGAATATTCGGGTTGATGACGAGGAAGAGAATGCCGTGATGTCGGAGATCAACACGACGCCGCTTGTGGACGTCATGTTGGTGCTGCTGATCATCTTCCTGATCACGATTCCGGTCATTACGAAGACCGTGCCGGTGGTATTGCCCAAGGCGGTCAACATCCCGACCGTCACCAAGCCGGAGAACATCACGATAGCCGTGGATGCCGACGGCAATATCTACTGGAACAACGCGCTGATGGCGGATCGGGACGCGCTGATCCAGAAAGTGGCCAGCGAGGCGGTCAAGGTGCCACAGCCTGAATTCCACATCCGCGGCGATCACAACGCACGCTACGAGGCGATCGGCCGCGTGCTCTATTCGATCCAGCGTGGCGGCATTGTGAAGGTGGGCTTCATCACCGAACCGGATCGGGGCATGGGCCGTTAGGCGCAGCGGCGGATGAGCGCGCAGCAATGGCGGAATACTTGATGAACACGCACAAGGCTTAAGGAAAACAACGTCATGTCAATGAGTATGGCGACGGGTGGTGGTGGCGCTGACAAGCCGATGTGTGACATCAACACGACACCACTAATTGATGTGATGCTCGTGTTGCTGGTGACGCTGATCATGTCGCTGCCGGTGCAGACGCACGCAGTCAAACTCGACATGCCGCTGCCGCTGCCGAACCAGCCGCCGCCGACCGAGATACCGGAAATTCTCAATCTCGACATCGATTTTGATGACAGCATTTTCTACAACGGCAACAAGGTGTCACTGGATGACCTGCCGGGCTACTTCCAGCAGGAGGCGGTCAAGATCCCGCAACCGGAAATCCACCTGCGGCCCGAGAAGCGCTCGCATTACGACACGACGGCCAAAGTGCTGGCGGCGGCGCAGCGCAATGGCATGACCAAGATTGGGTTCGTCAACACAACCGAATTCGCCCAGTAACCCACCCTTCACCGTGGCGCAGAGGGCTTGAGGCGCTCTGCACAGGCAAGCAAGAACAAGACGGGTGGCTCCTTGCCACAACTTCGGTCCAGTCAGCGGCCGGGCCGGCCGGTAATTCGGCAATATTTGCAAATGGCTGCGGCCCTGGGCTGCGCCAGGTACCCGTTCAAGGACGGCACCCGTTAGGATATCAACAGCATGGAACCCCCGCGGTGACCATTGCTCTAATATAGAAGAGGCCGGGGGCCACGGATCGAATGGAATTAGCAGGTACCTTCGCATGAGGATGAGCATGATTCGCAAATTTCTGGGTGCAGCGTCCATCGTGGCGCTGCTGAGTCTCTCGGGCTACGCCACAGCGGCCGATGCCCCGAACGTCAGTCCGAAGCTGGCCAAGGATTTCTCGGACGCGAACGACGCGATCAAGGCCAAGAAATGGACCGATGCGATCGCGAAGGTCAAGGCAATTCAGGCGAATCCGGAGCCCAAGTCAGCTTATGACAACTTCGTGGCTAACGCGTTTCTGATGCAGGCCTACATCGGCCTGGGCGATCAGACCAACGTGGAGCAGCCCCTTGAAGTGTTGGCGGCCTCGGAATACGAGCCCGCCAACGCGAAGCCAACGATCTACAAATCGCTGGCCTCGATGAACTATCAGAACAAGAATTACGAGAAGACTATCGAGTTCGCCAATAAGGCGATTGCGCTCGGTGACACCAGCGAGGATATCAACCAGACGCTCGCGGGCGCCTACTACCTCAGCAACAAATTCAAGGAAGCCTTGGCAATCTGGCAAGAGATGGTCAACAAGGCAGAAGCCGCGGGCAAGAAACCCGAGGAGAAGACCCTCAAGTTTATCTGGCAGACTGCCTTGCAGCTCAAAGACGATGCCGCGCAGGCCAAGGTGATCGAGAAGCTCGTAGCTGATTATCCGAAGCCCGAGTACTGGCAGTACGCGATGGTGTCGCTGAAGACCGCAGAAGTACACGATGATCGTATGCTGCTCAATATCTACCGGCTCAAGAATGAAGTGGGCCTGCTGACCTCGGGCGATGAATATTCTGAGATGGCGCAGATCGCACTCGACCAGGGAAACCCGGGCCTGGCTCAACAAGTGATGGAGCAGGCCATCGCCAAGAAGGTCTTCACCGACCCGCGTGATGTGGACCGTTCGCAGCGCCTGCTGGATCTGGCAAAGAAGAAAGCCGCGGCTGACCGGGCGACGCTCCCCAAGGATGAGGCCGAAGCGGCCAATGCCCCGAGCGGTGATGTCCTGGTCCAGGTGGGCGCGGCCTATCTTGGCTTTGGCATGAACGACAAGGCGGTCGCTACGATCGGCGCTGGCATTGCGAAGGGCAACCTCAAGCGCGCCAACGAAGATTATCTGCTGCTGGGCATTGCTGAGGCGCGCGAGAAGAATTCGGCCGAAGCTGGCAAAGCCTTTGGCAAGGTCAGCGGCGATCCGAAGTACGTGCGGCTGGCCAAGCTCTGGGAACTGGCGACGCACACGACGGGCTAGTCGGCCGGGCGCGCAACAGGCGGCCCGGCTCCTGATCTGGGTGCGATGCGGCATCCGGATACCATTGTTGACCGACCCCATGGAGGGGGTCGCATTGCGAATCCGTTGCGCACGCGAGCAGCTGGCGCGATCCACAGCCTTTTTCAGGAGTACATACGATGTCCATTCAGGTTGGTGAACACGTTCCGGCGGGCAAGTTCAGGGTCATGGTCAAAGAAGGGCCCAAGGACCTGACTACGGCCGAACTGTTCGATGGCAAGCGCGTAGTGCTGTTCTCGGTACCGGGCGCTTTTACTCCGACCTGCGATGCGAAGCATTTGCCGGGTTACCTTGAGTTGGCGGACCAGATCCGCGCCAAGGGCGTTGATACGATCGCCTGCATGGCGGTGAACGATGTGTTCGTCATGAACGCCTGGGGCAAGCAATCGGGTGCGGGCGACAAGGTGCTGATGCTGGCCGATGGCAACGGCGACTATGCACGCGCCCTCGGCCTGGAGCTTGATGCCAAGGGTTTCGGCATGGGCCTGCGGGGCCAGCGCTTCGCGCTCGTGGTCAAGAACGGCATCGTGACCCACGTGGATATCGAGGCCCCTGGCCAGTTCAAGGTCTCAGCAGCCGAGCACGTACTCGGCCAGCTGTGAGCCGCGGGGCGTGATACATGCCGCTGCGCCGGCAGCGGCTGGACTGCTATCCTTGCGCTTACGATGAGCACTGACTCCATTATCCGGCCCAGCGATTCCCTCAAAGGCGTCCGCTACGAGATCCGTGGGCGTCTGGCCCGGCGCGCCCATGAAATGGAGCGCCAGGGGTATGAAATCATCTCGCTCAACATTGGCAATCCCCGGCTGTTCGGGTTTCGGACCCCGGAGACGATGCGCCTGGCGATGATCGAGAACATGCCCGAGTCCGAGGGCTACTGCCATCAGAAGGGCATCTTTCCGGCCCGTGAGGCTGTGGTCATGCAGCAGCAGGCCCGCGGCGTCCAGGGCGTCAGCGCCGAGGAGGTCTTCATCGGCAATGGTGTCAGCGAGCTGATCGATCTCACGCTGCGCGCGCTGCTCAACGAGGGCGATGAGGTCCTGATCCCAAGCCCGGACTATCCACTGTGGACTGCGACGGTCAATCTGAACCGCGGCCGCGCGATCCACTATCCCTGCCGCCCCGAGAACGGCTTCGTGCCGGATCCGGCCGAGATCGCCGCGCTCATTACGCCACGCACGCGTGCGCTGGTGGTCATTAACCCGAACAACCCCACCGGTGCAGTCTGGCCGCGCGCGGTGCTCGAAGCGCTCGCGCGCCTGGCCGAGCAGCACAAGCTGGTCGTATTCTCCGATGAAATCTATGACCAGATGCTCTATGACGGGGCTGAGTTCGTGCCGATGGCGAGTCTGGTGCATGACACCTTGTGTGCCACGCTCTCGGGCCTGTCCAAGGTGTACCGGGCCTGCGGCTACCGGGTCGGCTGGGTTTCTTTTGCCGGCCGCAAGGAAGGTGCCGGGGAATACTTCCAGGCACTGGAACTGCTGAGTTCGCTGCGCCTGTGCAGCAACGTACCGGCGCAGTGGGCCGTGCAGACGGCGCTCGGGGGATATCAGAGTATCCGCGAACTGGTCACACCGGGTGGGCGCCTGTATGAGTCGCGCCGCGCGATCATGGAGGCAGTGAGCCGCAGCCGCTACCTCAAGCTGGCACCGCCCAGCGGCGCGATGTACGCCTTCATTGGCGTGGAGCGCGGTGACCTGCCGGAGTTTGATGATCAGCAGTTCGCGCTCGATCTGCTCGAGCACAAGCACGTGCTCGTGGCCCCTGGCGTGAGCTTCAACGTGCCGTATCGCACGCACTTTCGCGTGACGACGCTGCCCGATGCCGCGCAGCTCAAAGTGGTCTTCACACGCATTGAGGAACTGCTGGCCAGCTATGCCACGCGTCCCGGAACCACTGCGAGCGCTAATGTCGTGAGCGCCCAGGACCGGTTCGTAAAGACTTGAAGAATAGTTTGTAACTTATTGAGTTGCAAATAGATAATAGCGACCTATTAGCTCATCTGGCGGCGCGCGGCACCCTGATCGTGCCGAGCAGCCAGCGTGCTGCCGCCGTGCGGTTTGCGCACGCCCGCGCAGCGCTCGAGCGCGGCGAGCGCATCTGGGAAACCCCCGACGTTCTGCCCTGGAACGCATGGCTGCAGCGCGAAGCGGCGCGCGGACCTCAACGCGCGCTGCGCGTCTGGCACTTGAACCCGGCCGAGGAGTGGTGGTTGTGGCGGGAGGCGGTGCGCGAGGCCTGTGAAGGCAGTGCGCTGCTGCAACCCGAATCCCTGGCTGCGCCGGTCCGCAACGCTGCGGCGCTGCTCGAGGAGTGGGGCATGACGCTGCGCAGCGCGCCGACCGAGGAGGCCGAAGTCCTGCTGCAGGCGCAGGAGCTGTTCAAGGCACGCTGCATGGCACTCGGTGCGGTACCCCAGGGATTGGCGGCGCTGCCGCCGGCGGTTGCTGGCCCGGCGGTGACGCTGGCCGGGTTTGATGCGCTGGGGCCGGCACGCCGTAGCGCCCTCAGTGCACGCGGTGCCCGATGCCATGCGCCTGCCGCGGGTTCGCCGGCGCAGACGCTGCAATGGGCCGCTCACGATACGGAGGATGAACTGCTGGGCGCGGCCCTGTGGGCGCGCGCGCAGCTGGAGCGCGATCCGGGCGCGCGCGTGCTGATTCTGGTAGCGGACCTGGATCAGCGCCGCGCCGCTCTGCACAGCGTGCTCGCGCGCTGCCTTGCTCCGGAGGCGCTGTTGCGCGCTGAGGAGGCCGAGCCGCTGTTCGCCTTTGAAGGCGGTACCCCGCTTGCTGAGGTGCCCCTGATCCGCAGCGCGCTCAGTGTGCTGCGGCTCGCGACCGGCGCAATCGATTTTGATGAGTTTGCGGCACTGCTGCGCTCACCGTTTTTCGCCGCTGCCGATCGCATCGCGCGCGCACGCCTGGAGCTGTGGCTGCGCGAGCGACCGATCGCACCGTTTGGCGTCACCGAACTGGGCGTTCTGGCCGAGGCCCTGGCAGCGGGCGCCGAACAGGCCTTCCTGCGGCACTGGCAGCGCGTCCTGAGCCTGCCGCTGCGTGCGCATGAGTCGAGCGGCAGTTGGGCGCGACAGTTCGCCACACTGCTGGAGCACTGCGGCTGGCCAGGCCCGCCACCCTTTGACAGCGATGCTGAGCAGGCGCGCGCGCGTTTGGTGGAGCTGCTGGGTGAGCTTGCAGACCTGGCGCCCGTCAGTGGCAGATTAAGTGCCGGTGCCGCGGTGGCTTTGCTCGCCGAGCGTGCCATGCACACCGGTTTTGAACCGGCGCGCGAGGATGTGCCGGTGACCGTGAGCGCGGTGTTGGGCGATCCGCTGGTGCGCTATGCCGGAATCTGGGTGGCTGGTCTGAACGCTGAGCAGTGGCCCGCACCGCCGGCGCCCGATCCGTTTATTCCCACCGCCTTGCAACGCCAGGCCGGGTTGCCGCGAGCGAGCGTGGCGGGCCAACGCGCCCTTGCGCAACTGCATCTGGCGCGCTGGCAGGCCTGTGCCGGCGAGCTGATTCTCAGCTGGCCGCGGCACGATCAGGATCTGGAGCTGACGCCAAGCCCGCTGCTGGCCGGGATTCGCACGACGCCGGCGCCGCAGGCGTACGCCGCGGTCGATCCGCTGACCGCCTTCTGGCACACGCAGGAGCCGCCGCGTCGTCTGGCGGAGCCGGCAACCCCGATCTGGCCGGCGATCAGACCGTTGCCTGGCGGTACGCGGGCACTGGAACTGCAATCCCAATGCCCATTCCGCGCCTTCGCCGAGCAGCGGCTGGGCGCCCAAGCGCTGGCTGAGCCGAGCCCTGGTCTGGACGCCCGCAGCCGGGGGCAGCTGCTGCACGATGCGCTTGAGCGGCTCTGGCAGATCCTGCGCACGCGCGCGACGCTGGACAGCTACACCCCGGCGGCGCTGCAGGAGCTGATTCACGAAAGCGTGGCGCAGGCCGGCGAGCGCTTGCAGCGCGAGGGGGCCATTCCCGCCGATGTGGGCCTGTGGCGCCAGGAACTGGAGCGCAGCACTGCGCTGATCGCACAGCTCCTGGAGCAGGAGCGGGCGCGCGAAGAGTTTACCGTTGAGGGCCTGGAGCAGAGCGTGGCACTCAGCTTGGGCGAGGCGCAGTTGCGACTGCGCCTGGATCGGCTTGATCGCTTTGCCGACGGCAGCATTGCGGTCATCGACTACAAGAGTGGCAATGCGCAGCGCTTCGAGGCCGAAGCGGCGCGCCCGCAGCACCCGCAGTTGCTGGCCTACGCCATTGCGGCCGGCCCGGCGCTCGCCGCGGTGGCCAGCGTGCATGTACAAAGCAGCGGTATCCGCTGGCGTGGCGCGGCCGACCGGGCCGGGCGCGTGCCCGGGCTTTCAGGTCCCAAAGCCGGCGAAGCTCCACTCAGTGAGCAGCGGGCGCGCTGGCAGGAGCGGCTCACGCAGCTGGCTGGGGAATTTCTGGCCGGCCACGCGGCGGTGCAGCCGCTCGAGGGCGCATGTCGCTACTGTCACCTGCCGCTCCTGTGCCGGATCGATGCGCTCAATTGCGGTGAGGAAGCCGACCCGGCAGACCCAGCCGACACGCCTCGAGCGGAGCGCGCCAGTGAGTGATGATCGCACCGAGCAGGCGCTGGCAGCCGATGCCCGGGCGCGCCTCGAAGCGCTCGATCCGCGCCGCTCACTGCTGCTGCAGGCACCTGCCGGATCCGGCAAGACCACGGTCCTGACCTGTCGCTACCTGGCTTTGCTGGCGGTGGTGGATGAGCCAGAGCAGATCCTGGCGATCACCTTTACGCGCAAGGCCGCGGCGGAGATGCGCGAGCGCGTGCTCAAGGCACTGCGCGCCGCGGCGGCCGGGGCGCCGCCCACGCTCGAGACACCCCATGCGCTCGCGGCACTGGCCCAGGGGGCGCAGCGCGGCTGGGCGCTGCTCGAGAGTCCGGTCCGGCTTCGCATCCAGACGATCGATGCCCTCAATCACCTGCTGGCACGTGCGCTGCCGGTGACCGCACGCGGTGGCGCGGCGCTCGAGATCGCATTGCCGGCCACGGCGCTCTACCAGCGCGCGGCACGCCAGTGCTTGCGCGCGGCACTGGCCGATGTGCACACGGCTGCAGCGACCGAGCGATTGTTCGCGCGCCTGGACAATCGCTGGCAGCGGCTGGAAGGTCTGCTCAGCGAAATGCTGGCGCGTCGTTCGCACTGGCTGCCCCACGTGCTCGGCGGTTCCGATCCACAGCTGCTCGAGCGCGTTGCCCAGAGCGTGCGCTCGATCATCGCCGCGCAGCTGGCACAGGCACGCCTTGCGCTGCCGGCGCCATTGCTGGCCGAGGCGCTGGTGCTGATGCGGCACGCCTATGGCGCGGCGGGGCTGGCGGAGGGGGCGCTCGGTGGTACCCCTGAAGACCTGCCCAGCTGGCGATTGCTGTGCGAGATGGCGCTGACGCAGGAGAACGCCTGGCGCCAGCAGTACACCAAGCGTCAGGGTTTTGCGACCGATGCGCCAGCGATGAAGGCGCGCGTACTGGCCTGGAATCAGGCGCTGCGCACGCTCCCGGGTATGCGCAAACAGCTGGCGGCGCTGCGTGAACTGCCCGATGCAGCGCTCGGTACCGAGGAAGCCGACACACTGGCTGCCCTGTCGGTGCTGTTGCGCCGCGCGGCTGCCGAGCTGCAGCTGGTGTTCGCAGAGAGCGGCCGTGTGGATTACACCTGCGTTGCCGCCTGTGCGCGCCAGGCGCTGCTGAGCGATGGGGAGCCGACCGACCTGGCGCTGCGCTTCGGGGAAGCGATCACGCATGTCCTGGTGGATGAATTCCAGGACACCTCGGTCGAGCAATTCGCACTGCTCGAAGCGCTGACGATGGGCTGGCAGGCCGGTGATGGCCGCACGCTATTCGCTGTCGGTGATCCGATGCAATCGATCTACCAGTTTCGCGAGGCCGAGGTCGGCCTGTTCCTGCAGGCGCGTGCGCGCGGGGTCGGCGCTCTCGCGCTCGAACCGCTGGCGCTGCGGCGCAACTTCCGCTCGGCGCCGCAGCTCGTGGATTGGGTGAACGCGAGTTTTGCAGAGTTGTTTCCGGCTGCAGATGACTCGCGCCTCGCCGCCGTGCGCTACCTCGAATCGGTCGCCGCGCGCACCGACCGAGCCGGGGCGGTGCACGTGCACGCCGAGCCGAGTGCGGATGTGGCCAGCGAGGCTGAGCATGTGCTCGGCATCGTGCGCAGCGCGCGCGAGCGCGAGCCCGCCTGCAGCATCGCGGTGCTGGTGGCCGCACGTGCTCATGCCGTGCCGATCTGCACGGCGCTTGCTGCTGCCGGCTTCAGCGTACGGGGCGTGGATCTTGAGCCACTCGAGCGCCGCCCGGTGGTGCGGGACTTGGTGGCGCTGGCCCGAGCACTGGCCCATCCGCTCGATCGCACCGCGTGGCTGGGGGTGCTGCGTGCGCCGTGGAGCGCGCTGCCGATCGCGGCCCTTGCCGAGCTCGGCGGCAGCGAAAACGAGCCGGTGTGGGCTGCGATCAAGGCGGGCGCGACCCAGGCATTGCACCCGCAGCAGGCGCCGCTGGCGCGTGTCGTGCACGCGCTGCAGCCGGCCCTTGAAGGTGCCGAACGCTTCGAGCCGCTGTGGATCCGCACCGAACGCTGCTGGCTGCGCTTGGGTGGTCCGGCGCTCGCCCCGGAGACGCGGGATCTGGCGGATGCGCAGGCGTTGCTGCGGGCACTGGCCGCAGCGAGCGATGCTGAACTGCTGGCGGGCGAAGCCCTGCAACGACTGGCCGATGGTCTGTATGCGCAGTCCGGGACCGGTGCGGGCGCCATCGAGGTGCTCACGCTCCATGGCGCCAAGGGCCTCGAGTGGGATGTGGTCATCGTGCCAGGCCTAGGGCGCGTGACGGCGCGCGATGCCGAGCCGCTGCTGCACTGGCTGGAACTGGCGCGGCCCGAGTCCGGGAGTGATCTGTTGCTGGCCCCGATCAGCGGGCTGGCCGAACGGCCGCACGCGCTTAGCGACTACATCCGCTGGCTGCGGCGCGAGCGGCAACGGATCGAGCGCATGCGCCTGTTATATGTGGCTGCCACGCGCGCGCGTGGGCACCTGCACTGGTTGGGTTACGCGCCGCCAGCGGCCGATGGCACGCCCACACCGCGCAGTGGCTCGCTGCTCGCGCTGCTCTGGCCCGCGATTGGTGCTCATTTTCCAGTGCGGCCCGGGGCGCGCACTGAGCCGCTCGAGCCGGTGGCCGAAGCCGGGCGCGCTTACCGTCTGTTCCTGCCAGCGCCAAACCCGCGCGCGACGCCCGGTGCGGCACTGGCAGTAGAGCGCCTCGGCGTATCGCTGCGTGAGGGGCCGTCTGAACCGGAGTACAGCTGGGTCGGTCAGAGCGCGCGTGCGGTCGGCACCATTGTGCACGCCGAATTGCAGCGGCTGGCCGATCGCGACGGCGAGCAGGCGCTGCTGGCCATCGGCGCGCGATCCTACAGCGGCTGGTTAGCTGAACTTGGCGTCGCCGAGGCCGAGCGCGAGAGCGCACGCGCGCGCGTCATCGAGGCCCTGCAGCGCACGCTTGCCGACCCGCGCGGTCGCTGGCTGCTGGGCTCCGGGCATCGCCTGAGCGCCAGTGAGTATCGCCTCAGTGGGCTGGTGGATGGGCGCGTCGTCAATGTGATCTTCGATCGCATGCTGATCGATCAGGAGGGCGTACGCTGGATCATCGACTACAAGACCAGCACCCACGAGGGTGGGGCGATCAGCACTTTCCTCGAGCAGGAAATGGAGCGTTACCGTCCGCAGCTGGAGCGCTACGCGCTGCTGGCTGCGCAGCTTGGCAGCGAGCCAGTACGTACGGCGCTCTACTTTCCGCTGCTCGGGGAGTTTCGCGAGGTGTTGCGCCGGGGCGAGCAGGGAAGGGTGCTGTTATGAGCCGCGAGTGCGCGCATGCATTACCCTGAGCACGGCTAGCCGGTTGTACCGCAGTGCTGGATCGTTCAAAACGTATAGCTGGCGCCTACGGTGGCTAGACCGGCATCAAATCGTCCCACGTGGCTGTCGCCGGCCTGAATGATTCGCAGATAATCCACACGCACGGACCAGTGCGAGGCGAGCGTATAGCCGACGCCCGCGCCCAGTAGCAGGCTCGAGGCATTGGATGACTGGGTCTGCGCTCGGGCGATGGAGTTGAATACCAGATCACTGGCGAGCGAGGTGTGCCCGTAGTAGTCACCGGCTCGCAGAGTGAGCGCCAACGCATCGGTCAGCGGCAGCCGCCAGAGCAGCGCTAGAGCGGGCCCTTCCGAGTTGAGCGTCGCGGCGGTGGCGACCGTACCGCCGACCGCGCTGGGTGCCAGCGTTCCGGAGGCGTGGTAGGTCAGATCGCCCAGGTGAATGTAGGAGGCATCGATCCCAAGGCTCGGCCCGAACCAGTAGCCGGCATCGATACTCCATGCGCTGCCAGTGCGCCGGACGGATGATGACGTGAAGCTCAGGGTATCGCCGGCGCTGGTGGCCTGGCTCTGAAAGAGCGTGTTGACGAAGCCGGTGTTGTAGGTGCTTTGCGACCAGCCAATATTGCCCCCCAGGTACAACCCCTCGACCGCATCAGCGCGCGCCCGGGTCGCAAACAGCGCAGCGCCCAGGACCAGGGTGGCGATCAGGAACTGAGTGCAGGTGCGGATCATCGGCTCATCTCTCCCTCGCAAACGGCAAGCGGTTCAGGATTGGGGCTGCAATGCCAGCTGCTGCGCCCACGGCGTGACCGCTACGCGCGAAGCCTTGGACATTAGCACGCGCTGATTAAAAGCATGTGCGCGGCACCGCCCCGAGCGCAGGCCCAGGGAGCGGGCCACGCGGCGCTCGGGCTTGCAACAATGCTGTCACGTTGATGCCACATCCTTAGCGGCTGCCTTGCCCATGGCAGCCACAGGCCCGGTGCTTCGAGCACAACTTGGCACCGGCATCGGGAGCAATAGAGAATGATCCGGTATTCCATCGCAGCGCCGGCAATCGCAACCGCGCGCGCCAACCAGCTTGCATAGGAAGTGACGATGCACATCACAGGCGGTCTCCTCGCGCGACTCGGACTCGCAGCTGTTAGCGCGATCCTCGTGGCCTGCAGCACGCAGAGTGCCACGTTCGCGCCGGATGGGCGTCGGGCGTTCGTAGTCACCTGCGGCGGATATCTAGGTAATTGGTCATCCTGCCTCGTGCAGGCGGGCAAAGCCTGCGGCAGTCGGGGGTACGATCGTATCGAAGGTGACGAAGACGATCGCCGCCTGCTGGTTGCTTGCAAATCTCCCTGACGAGCCGCATCGGTTAGGGGACGCGAGCGGCGCGCTTCCAAGGCAGTGGCCGGGAATACCTAAAGCCTATTAATCAATGGCGATGGAACCGGGGTCGGTCCCGGTGGCGAGCGGCGAGCCTGTGGCGGTGGTCATGACGCCGGTGCTGCTGTCGAAGCGGTATTCAGCCACATCCGCAGAACCATTGTTGCTGACATAGACGAACTGCTCGGATGGGGCGACGCTCACCGCAAACGGATTGCTGCCGCCGCTGGTAAAGGGCGAGCCGCTCACAACTGCGCCGAGGACTGCCGTGCTCAGATTGAGCGGATATACCGCGACTCCGTTGGTTTCTGTGACCAGTAGGTACTTGCCTTGCGGATCGATGCTCAAGAATCCCTGGACCGGGATCGCCAGCGGATTGGCCGTCAGCGGCGTGAGCTCGCCGCTGCTCGAATTGACAGTGTACGCCGAGATGCTGCCGGCGCTGTTGGTTCCGGCATTGGCGCTGTAGAGCACCGCACCCGAGGGATCTACTACGATGGCATACGGTCCGGTGTCGGTCGCATAGGGTAAGCCATTCACACCTTCGGTCAGCTGGCCGGTACCTGCAGCGATGCTGAAGACATCGATCGAGTTGAGCCCGTGATCGGCAACATAGAGATAGTTACCTGCCGTGACGATCTGCCGTGGGTTGGGCTTAGTCCCGCGTATCGTATAGGGCGAATTTACCAGGGCCGTTAGTGCTCCGCTGGTGGCATCAAGGGTATACGCGGAGATCGTTCCGTCAGTGTAGTTGGAGACGTAGACATAGCTGCCCGTTGAATCAAAGGCGAGTGAGACCGGTCCCTGGCCGGTTGCGAATGGCGAATTGCTCACGGCGCTGAGCGAGTGGTCGGCAGCGCTGATGACAAATGCAAACACCACGTTAGAGGTAAAATCGACCACGTAGAGGTAGTGTCCCGAGGGATCAATCTTGGCCTCATACAGTTCCGCGCTACCAGGTACCTCGATCGGGGAGCTGCTGATCTGGGTCAATGCGCCGCTGGTGCCGTTAATTGTGTAGGCCGACAGCGTGCCAAGGTTATTGGCATCAAGTCCCTGATTGGCGATGTAGACATATTCAGCCGGCCCGCTGCTTACCGTCAGGTTCACGGCCGAGCCGCTCGCCACGACGGTGCCGGCGGCAGGGCTTTGCGTGAGCACCACGCCCGATGCGATCGTGCTGCTGGTCTGCAGGGTCACGGTGCCGATTTTCAGACCCGCGCCAAACACAATGTCGGTATTGGCCGCCGACTGCGTGACACCGACGACCGCCGGCACGGCCACCGAGGCAGCGGTGGCGGTATTGCCACTGCCGAGATCGCCGTGACAACTGGAGATCACGATGGCCAATGCAGCTACAGCCAATCGCGCGCCTAGATATTTCATGACAGGTTTCCTTCGGATTGCACCCCGTAGGATAACCAGCACTTCATTACACTTTTCCCCTCGCGAGCACTGCGCGGGGCCGCAATCTTGGGATCAGGGGCCAGCGGCGCACAACGGGCAGCCACGGGACTGGTTCAGGCCCCTGGGCCCCTTGGCGGTACCTCGCGCGCGCTTCCGTTGAGTGCACCGGGAGCTGTCAGAGGCCGGCCGGAATGGCAGCGCAGGCAGACGTGAGTTGTATCAAAACTTGCCGCTGAGCGTGAACGGCCGTCGGCCCCGCGCATCGGGGGCGCCCAGGAATTCGAGCGCACTCGAGAGCTGATCATCGGCGCCGACGCGCGCCGCGGCGAAGCCGCTCAAATCGTACTCGCCATTACTTTGCAGGCGCAGGCGACCGCTCACCGAGAGCGGGCCGCCTAGATCGCGCAGCACGGCGCCAATGCTCCGATCCTTGCCAGTACCCGGGTCTACGAACTTGAGCTCGTAGCTGCCATAGTCCAATGGAGGACTCTGTTGGCGCACGCGACGCACAGTGATCGTGCCGCTGATCGCGGTAAGCTGGCCGGCACTTAAGCTTACATGAGGCAGGTTCGCTTCCAGGTCCCCGCCCCAGCCTTCCGGAAACAGTGGCAGGATCCCAGCCCCGATTTCGATGCGGGCCGTGAGATCACTGATCTCGCCGCTACCATCGCGGCTCATCGCGGCCTCAAGATCGCCAATAGCGCGTGGATCCTCGCTGTGCAGCTGCGCGACGAAGCGGCCGCGCAGCAGTTGCAGCGGTTTGAGCTGCCAGTGCACGGCGCTCAAGGTAACGCCCGAAATGCTCAGTGGCGCGCAGCGGCCGGACCACATGGTGCCATCAGCCACGCATTGCACGCTCGGCGGGAACGAGCCGAGCAGCCAGCGCGCCGGGGCCCGCACCGCCACGGTCAGTGCAAAGGCCAGTAGCGCCAGCAGCAGGAGCGTTCGCACGCGCATCAGCGCTGTCGCAGCGTCACGGAGGCGTTGACGAGACCCGGGGTGGCGGTCGCTTCGATATTGGCGCTGACCAGCTGCACCCCATGCTGCTGTACCAGCTCGCCCGCCCAGGCGGTGAAGGCATCAAACGGCGCCTGCTCCAGATGGACGCTGAGCGATCCATCCTCGCTTTGCTGGTTGCCCTTGATTGCGCTGGCCAGTCCTGCGCTGCGGGCAATACGATCGGTCAGTACCACCAGCGATTCACTGCCGCGGCCGCTGGCAGTGCTCTTGAGCGCTGCCAGCTGCGGTGCCACCGACTGCAGCCACAGCAGATCACGCTGGCGTTCACTAAAGCGCACCTGGGCCGCGCTGACCTGACGTTGCAATGGCATCAGCAGCATGAACAGTACGATCAGAGCAACCACAATCGCCCCGCCGAGCACCATCTGGCGCTCACGCGGCTCGAGCTCCTGGTACCAGGTCTCAAACTTGGCATTCATGTGCTGCTCCGTGCCCGCACCTGCAGGCTACCCTCGTAGCCGGCGGCGGCCGAATTGCCGGCCACCAGGTTGGCTTGGTAGCCGGCTGACTGCAGTGCCTTACTGATGCGTTCGAGCGCCTGAGCATCACCGGCATGAACCTTGAGCTCCAGGGCACCGTTGCGGTAGCTCAATGACTGCAGCCGGGCTTCGGGCACACTGCCCATCGCCTGCGCTAGAGCCTGCATTGCCGGCAGGAGCGAGGAGGGATCGGATGCCGACTGCATGCCATCAAGACGCTGCTGAATACGCGTGCGCAGCGGACCGCTGCCACCGGCGAAAGCAGGGCCAGCCAGTTGCTGCATCTGCTGCTCGATACTCGCAGTGGCACGATGGTAGCGGATGATCTGCACCACCTGCGCAGCCACATGCAGCACCAGCAAGGCAGCGGCCAGGCTCGCCGCGAGGCGCCAGCGCTGCCAATGCTGGGGGCGGCCACCGGCCGGCGCGTAACTGCCCTGCAGCAGGTTGATCGGATGAGCCGAGGGCAGATGCATGATCAGCCAGGGCAGTGCCCCGGCAGCCAACAACTGCACGCGCAGCGAGGCCAGTTGCGGCCGCAACGCTTCGATTTCCGTCTGGCGCGCATTCCAGTCGGCCTGCGTCAGATACAGGCTCAAGTCTGTGGCGATGAGTTCTTCGCTGCCCAGGGCAATCTTGAGTGCGCCGGGCAAATCATCTGCAGGTGCTGACAGGGGCGCACCAGCAGCGCTGCCGCGCACCGTCAACACGTTAGATTCCAGCAGTGCGACCGCGTGACCTTCGGCAGGTGGCATGAGGCTCAGATCGGCATAGAGCTGCTCGGGTACAATGCCGACATCTTTGAGCGCGCTCAGCCATGCCTCGAGCCGATCCCGACTCACGACTGCCACCGGCGTCCGCGTCGTATCCGCGGCGCGACGGCCGATGGCAAAGTGCTGCTGTTCCAGATCCCCGACCAGCTGCTCCTCGAGCGCATAGGGCACAATTTGCGCCAGCCGGTTACTGCTGCTGCGCACCGGCACATCGACCTCGGTGCACAGCACGTCAGCGGCAGGCACCAGCACACTCACCTGGTGCGCGCTGGCGGCCGCGGCCGCCTGCATGAGTGTCCCGGTGTGGACCGCACCGTCACTGGCCGCCCCGGCGTCAAGCCAGCTTACCGGCCCTTCGGGGGCCTCAGCCAGTCGCAGATAGAGCCGCTCAGCCATGATTATTCCGTGCCATAGGTGCGCAGTATCGGTCGAAAAGTTCCCCCGGCGCTGCGGGCGAGCAGACTGTACAAGGTGAACCGGGTGGTGCCAATAGTGATCCAGGTGCGCAAGCGGAAATAGCGCGAGCTGGTGCCAACGCGGTTGGCAATCTTCGCCCAGTTCGCCGCACCCAGTGAAGCCTGCAGTTCTGCGACACTTGGAAAACAGCCATTGCCGCGCTTGGCGGTCAGCTGCTCCGGACTGAGGCTGAAGGATTGCTGTCCGGGTGCCAGTGAATCGAGCACGACGCCGGAGGCTGTGCAAATATTGAGCGTCGTGTTCGTACTTGGCGGCAGCGCTGTGATGTACGGTGTGAGCCGATCATAGATCGCGCGCGTCATGCCCGGGAGCGCGAGCAGCTCAGAGACGCTGGTAATAGGAATGTTTGCGGTACGGTAGCCCGGCGTGAGCGAGAGGTACTGGCTGTCTTCGGCGCCATCGGGAGAGGTGACTTGGCTATCAGCATCGATCCAGTCGAGCGCCTGCGAGGCGATGCCCTGATCAATGCCCAGCAGTGTCAGCAGCGCTTGGAACTGGGCAAATTGCTGTGGATCGACGGTGCCCTGGGCGGTAATCAGACTGTTGATGTTGAAGCGCCCCTGCAAATCCTCCAGCGTGGCCTCGAGGGTCACGCCGGTATCGAGTTCGGCAGGCCCATAGGGTTGCGCCCAGATCTGATCCGGGGAAATCACTGGGCTTGCCTGGAGTGATTGCTGCAGGGCATAGGCGGCCAGGCCCTCGGCTCCCTGCGCGAAACGCTCGGCCTGCATCCACGTAAAGACACTGGTGGAGCGCTTGGCAAACAGCACGCCGCCGTAGCCGATCGCCACCGCGAGAGTGGTTGCGATGGCCACCAGAATGATCGCAATCAGCAGCGCCATGCCGCTTTGGCGTGAACGCGGGTTCATCCCGGGATCTCCACGATGCACACCAGCGTGCCCCAGTCGTGCAGCTGCAAGGTGATCTCAACCGCGATCGGTCGCTGGCGCATCTGCGCCACATTCGCCACAGCGTTGGCGTTGCCCACCGTGGGCGGCGGCCAGGTCGTATCCCAGTTATAGCCGGCATCCAGATAACGAAAACTCAAACCATCGACCTGATCCAGCAGATCGCGCTCGATGACATTGGTGGTACCGGTGCCATCGAGGACCGGGAGGTTCTGGCGAAACAGATGACCTGCGCGCAGCTGATAGCTGACCCGTTGCAGTTCGGGGCGGTGCAGCCCGACCGGATTACTCCAGCCCCCGCGCGTCAGTGTGATCAGCGCCAGGCCGGCCTGGGACAACGCTGTGGTGGTGATCGGCAGCGTGCTCGAATCGGCGATGACATCGCTGCCGCTGTTGACACTGCTACTGGCCAGCTGCGTGGACAGTGACGTGCCCAGGCTCCCCTGCGGAATATAGAGCGCGGGCAGGTAACCGTTGCCGAGCAGGTCACGCACCGGGCGCGGTTGCAGCAGTTCGAAGTCCTGCTCCAGGATCCGCAGGGTCTGCTGCACGGCGAGCAGCCGCGCGGCCTGCTGATCGATCTCAACCCGGCTCTTGAGGCCCTGCTGCAGAATGGCGTAGCCGAGCGCCGCCATGATCGCAGTGATGAACAGCGCCACCATCAGCTCGATCAGCGTGAAACCAGAGTTCGCCGCGCGCGGCTTGCGCCTCATGGCGTGCCCCCGGTGTTGGTGGGCGCGGTGGTGATGCCATTGCCGCCACCGCTGCTGCCCGTAGTAAAGCCGCCCAGGCTCCCGCCAATCCCCCCGGGGCCGCTGCCAGCCGGACGCTGGCCATTGCCGCCACCGCCAAAGGTGGCCGGATTCCAGGTCGGCACGGTGCCGTTGGCCGCCCCCTGGGATGTGCCATAGAAGCCCACGACAGTGGCCAGCCAGTTGGTGTTCGAGATACTGACCGCGGCGGCGCCGGGCACATTGCGCCGTACCTGCACGGTGATTCGAAGCACACCGGGCAGTTCGATCTGATCAATGGTCTGGAGCCAGTGCCAGTTGCCATTGGCGAAATCTACATCGCCTTCCATGGTGCCGGTGCTCGGAGCGGTCAGCGTCAGGCGCGTGCTCGAGAGCTGATTGAACCCCACCCATTCGGCAAAGGACTTCTCGCGCAGCCGGGTTGTGGTATCGGCACTCGAGGTGATCGTGGTCATCAGCGCGCTCATGCCCAGCACGACGATCGCCAAGGCAACCAGCACCTCGATCATCGTGAAGCCATGCGGCTGGCGCCTACTCACGAAGTAGTCTCCACCATGTCGCCCACTTCAATCTTGCCGCTCGCGGTGCTGCGCAGCGTGACGCTGCGATTGGCGGCGGCGCGCCGGATCATGAGCTCAAAGGAGTTCAGATCGCCATTGGAGAACAGCATGATCTGCGGGCTCACATCCGGTGTCGTGGCACCCAGCTGACGCGTATCGGCCGGGTCGAGTACCACCGCGCGACCCTCCAGTACCAGCGCGAAGCTCAACCCTTGCGGCAGCGTGCGGGGTCGCAGGATGTCATCGAGATTCTCCTGCACCCAGACGTTGTTGCGATTGTCGTAGACCGTAAAGCGATAGCCGTTGGGCGTCAGACGCAGCCCGTACTCGAGTGTCTGCAGCTCGCCCTGTTCACGCACGTAGGCGATCAGGGCACTGAGGCGGTCGCGCTCTTGCTCCATCGCCCGATCGCGCCCGGTGTCGCCGAGCGAGAGCACCATGCTCGTGGCCAGCACGCCGATAATCACCACGACCACCAGGATCTCAATCAGCGTGAAGCCGCGCAGGCGCCGGCGATCTGAGAATCCTTGAGCGCGCAAAATGCGCTTCACCAAAGCTGACTACTGGCCCGTGGCCCAGTTGCCGATATCGGCATTCACGCCTTCACCACCCGGTTGTCCATCAGCTCCGAGCGAATACAGATCAAAGTCTCCACCATGGGTGCCCGGATAGCCGTACTGGTAGTCATTGCCCCAGGGATCCTTGGTCACCGCTCCGCCGCTGAGATAGCCACCCGGGCGCCAGTTCTTCGCCGTGTCACTGTCAGGTTTCTGCACCAGCGCGCGCAATCCCTGATCCGTGCCCGGGTAGGTGTAGTTATCGAGCTTGTACATCGTCAGCGCGGTCGAGAGCGCCTGGATGTCGGTACGCGCCTTGGTGACGCGGGCGTCATCGACCCGGCTGAGCAGCTGCGGCACCACCAGCGCCGCCAGCAGGCCGATGATGATCACAACGACCATGATTTCGATCAGCGTGAAACCGCGCTGCTGGCGCAGGGCAGTGCTAAGTCGGTTTGAATATCGGATCATGGCGGTACTCTCTTTATAGGATCCCAAAAGGGTGTCGTGCGAGGATTCCGGACAATCTTGCAATGATATCAAAAGCATCCCTCAGCGCCCGCGCGCCGGAAGATCGGCCAGCCAATACGCGCTTTGCGCGCCTGGCGCAGTCGCTCAATGGCGACGGCCGATATGGCGTGGCGTTGCTGGCGTGCCTGCTGCTGTTCAGCGCCTTGAGTGCGGGCGGAACGCGCTGGCTCGAGCGGCTGCGCTACGAGCGCGCTGGCTTGCAGATGGGGCAGTACTGGCGTCTGCTGAGCGCCCATTTCGTACATCTCGATGCGCATCATCTGGCGCTCAATTTGTCGGGTTTCATCCTGCTGTGGACGATGTTCGCGCGCGACTTCCGGGCACGCGACTGGCTGGTGATTGTGCTGGCCACGCTGGCTACGATCGATGCGGGATTGTGGTTCGTATCGCCTCGTGTGCTCTGGTATGCGGGCGCCTCCGGCCTGCTGCACGGCATATGGGGCGCCGGAGCCTGCGCGAATTGGCGGCGCGCCCCGCCTTACGGCGCACTGTTGAGCATTGCGCTCGCCGGCAAGCTCGCCTACGAGCAGCTCGTGGGTCCAAATCCGCTCGATCTCGGACTGCCAGTGGTGACAATTGCGCATATTTATGGGGCTGTCGGCGGCACGCTGGCCGCGCTGATCTTCGTCCGGGCGCCCAGGCGGCTATAATCCGCGCCGCGTTGCACCGACCTTCAGGAGCGATATGACCAAGACAGTGGCGCTGGTGTTCCCCGGACAGGGCTCACAATCGCTCGGGATGTTGAATTCTGTGACGGGCGAGCATCCGGTCGTGCGGGCCACCGTCGATGAGGCCAGTGTGGTACTCGGTTATGACCTGTGGGAGCGCATCGCCACGGGCCCCGAAGCGCTGCTCAATGCCACCGAGTGCACCCAGCCCGCGATGCTGGTGGCCGGGGTGGCAACCTATCGCCTGTGGCAGGCCTTGGGTGGCCAGCCACCGGCACTGGTCAGTGGTCACAGCCTGGGCGAGTTTACGGCTCTGGTGTGCGCCGGTGTGCTCCAGTATCCCGAGGCAGTGGCACTGGTGCGCCAGCGCGGCGCGCTGATGCAGGCGGCGGTGCCAGTCGGCAGTGGGGCGATGGCCGCAATCCTCGGGCTTGAGGATGCCGCGGTCGAAGCCGCCTGTGCCGAGGCGGCGGCCGGTGAGGTGGTTGAGGCGGTAAACTACAACGCACCAGGGCAGATCGTAATCGCCGGGCACACCGCCGCGGTCGAGCGCGCCGTGGTCCTGGCCAAGGCCGCGGGCGCCAAGCGTGCCGTGACGCTGCCGGTCAGCGTGCCTTCACATTCGAGCCTGATGCGCGGTGCCGCCGCGCAGCTGTCCCCGTTCCTCGATAAGCTTAGCTTTAGAGCGCCGAGCTGCACCTATATCAGCGCGGTCGATGCCAGCGAGCACCGCGATGCGGCCGAGATCCGGGCGCTGCTGGTGCGCCAGCTGGCAAGTCCCGTACGCTGGTCCCAGACGGTGCAGGCGTTGTGCGCGCGCGGAGCCCAGGGCTTGTATGAGTGCGGACCGGGCAAGGTACTGACGGCTTTGAACAAGCGCAGCGCGCCGCGCGATGGCGTCAGCTGCGTGGCGCTGGTGGATGGCCCATCAATTCGGGCTGCTGTTGCCGGTCCGCAAAGCCCCGGGAGCTGATAACAAAATGTTTGAGCAAGATGTAGCATTGATAACAGGTGCGTCGCGTGGCATCGGGCAGGCTATTGCCGGCGTCCTCGGGCGGGCCGGTGCCACGGTTATCGGCACCGCGACCTCGGCAGCCGGCGCCGAAGCGATCAGTGCCTGGCTGGCGAGCCAGGGGATCAAGGGGCGCGGGATTGTCTACCGGGCCGAAGACAGTGGGGCGGCCGAAGCCGTGGTCGCGGCGCTCGAGGGCCAGGAGGGCCTGCCGACACTGCTGGTCAACAACGCCGGCGTCGCGCGCGACGGCTTGATCCTGCGCATGAAGGCCGAGGAGTGGGACCAGACCCTCAACATCAATCTCTCCTCGGTGTTCCGCCTGACCAAAGTGTGCCTGAAACGGATGCTCAAGGAGCGGCGCGGCCGCATCATCAACATCAGTTCGGTCATTGGCTCGATCGGTAATGCTGGCCAGGCCCATTACGCGGCTTCCAAGGCCGGATTGATCGGGCTGACCCGATCACTGGCGCGCGAGTTCGCCTCGCGCAACATCACGGTCAACGCCGTGGCGCCCGGATTCATCGCGACCGATATGACCGGCTCGCTCACCGAGGAGCAGCGCCAGGCCTACCAGAGTCAAATCCCGCTCGGGCGTCTGGGCAGTGCCGAGGATGTCGCGGCCGCCGTGCTGTTTCTGGCCAGCGAGCAGGCCGCCTACATCACGGGCCAGACCCTGCATGTCAATGGCGGCATGTACATGGGCTGAAAGCCCTGTTCTACAAATCAGCTGAAAAATCAAGTACTCGCAAATTGACCGGGTGGCGGCGGCGGGGGTGATCCCCTACAATAGCCGCCCCATGGCGCCGGCCGCTTCGCCTGACAGGGTCACTTGGGTGACGGCGCCGGTTTTGGATTCCTTAAAGTTACCGTGAAAGAGGTCAGATCAAGATGAGCACCGTGGAACAACAGGTGAAGGCGATTGTTGCTGAGCAGCTTGGGGTCAAGGCAGAACAGGTGACCAGCGCTGCCTCGTTCGTCGATGATCTGGGGGCCGACTCGCTCGATACCGTCGAGCTGGTGATGGCACTCGAGGAAGAATTCGAGATCGAAATCCCTGATGAAGATGCCGAAAAAATCACCACGGTGCAGCAGGCGATCGACTACATCAGCGAACGCCGCAACAAGAGCTGAGCGGCCAGAGGGCCGGTGCCCCGCGGTGCATGAGGCCGCTGCCGGCCGACGCGGATTTAAATCGCCGTGAGCAACCGTAGAGTCGTCGTTACCGGTCTGGGCATCGTCTGCCCGCTTGGCAGCACTGTGCCCGATGCCTGGAGCGCCATCCTGCGCGGTGAAAGTGGCATCGGACCCATCACCCGCTTTGATGTCTCAGCCTTCCCAACGAGATTCGGCGGCGCCGTACGCGGCTTTGATGTCACCCAGTACATGCAGCCCAAGGAAGCGCGCCGCATGGATGAGTTCATGCACTACGGTCTCGCGGCCGGGGTGCAGGCCGTGCAGGATGCCGGCTGTGATTTCGAGAAGCTGGATCGGAACCGGTGCGGCGTGGTCATGGGCTCCGGGATCGGTGGGCTGCACACGATCGAGGAGGAGTACAAAGCCTTCCTCTCATCGATGAGCCCGCGCAAAATCTCCCCGTTTTACATTCCCTCGACGATCATCAACATGATCAGCGGGCATCTGTCGATCCGCTACGGATTGCGGGGGCCGAACCTCGGGATAGTCACTGCCTGCACCACCTCAACCCATGCCGTGGGCGTCGCCGCGCGTTGCATCCAGTATGGCGATGCCGACCTGCTGATTGCCGGTGGCTCGGAGATGGCCACGACGCCGACGGGACTGGGTGGGTTTGGACAGGCGAAGGCACTGTCCGGGCGCAACGATTCACCCACCACCGCGAGCCGGCCGTGGGATCTGGATCGCGATGGCTTCGTACTGGGCGATGGCGGTGGCGCCGTGATCCTCGAGGAACTCGAGCACGCGCGCGCGCGCGGTGCCCGCATCTATGCTGAACTGTGTGGCTTCGGGATGAGTGGCGATGCCCATCACATCACCGCCCCGCTTGAGGATGGCGAGGGCGCGCGCCTCTCGATGTGCAATGCGCTGCGCGATGCCAAGCTCAATGTCGAGGACGTGCAGTATCTGAATGCGCACGCGACCTCCACGCCGCTCGGGGATAAGGCCGAGACCATCGCCATGAAGCGTGCCTTTGGCGATCATGCCTACAAGCTTGCGATCAGCTCAACCAAGTCGATGACCGGCCATCTGCTGGGCGCTGCCGGGGTGGTGGAGGCAATATTCTGCATTCTGGCGCTGCGCGATCAGGTGGCGCCACCGACCATCAATTACACGACGCCGGATCCGGAGTGCGATCTGGATTTTGTCCCGAACGAAGCTCGCAAGATGCGCATCGATGTGGCGATGTCCAACTCCTTCGGTTTTGGCGGCACCAACGGCACGGTAATTTTCCGCCGCATCTGAGCGTTGCTGGCCACGTCGGCCCCGCCCGCGCAATTCCCGGAGTACTGCACAGGCCATGCCTTCACGTGAGCTTGGATTGGCCAACGCGACACTGTTCGCGTCGCTGCGTACACGCGCCCCCGAGCGCTACCCGGTGTGGCTCGACTCGGCCGTCGCCGGCCCGCTGGGGCGCACGAGCATCCTCGCTGCCTGTCCCCAGGAGATGCTGGTGCTGTGGGGCGATGGGCGACTGAGCGGTTCGGCCCTCACGCAGCCGGCGGCAGGATTTGCCGGCGCGCTGGATCAGTGGTGGCAGCGGCTCGGTGCGGTCGCGGATGAGGCTGCGGCTGCGCCGTCATTTCGCGGTGGCTGGATTCTGTATCTCTCCTACGAGCTGGCGCGCGAGTTCGAGCCGGGCCTGCAGCTGCCGCCCGCGCCGGCGCGAACGCCGGTCGCGGTCGCGCTGCGCGTGCCGGCCGCCCTGCTTCACGAGACCGTGAGCGGGCGGCTCAGCGCAGTGGCCGAGCCCGGTTTCGAATCGCTCCTCGATGTGCTGGAGTCCGACTGCGCTGTGCAGCGCGCAGCCGCGATCGTTATGCCGCCGCTGGGCTCGGCGCAGATTCTCGAGGAGGATCCGCAGCGCTTCGAGCGCGCCCTCGGGCGCGCGCACGAGCACATCGCGGCAGGGGATATTTATCAGGCCAATCTCTCGCGCCGCTGGCAGGTCAAGTTCGAGCGCGCCCCTGATCCGGCGGCACTGTACGGGCGCCTGCGGCAGGCCAACCCGGCCCCCTTCGCGGCCTGGGCGGATTTTCCCGGGCTCACATTATTCAGTTCCTCGCCCGAGCGCCTGGTGCGGGTGCAAGCCGGGCATATCGAGACGCGCCCGATCGCCGGCACACGAGCACGCAGTCGGGTGGTGGGCGCCGATGGTGCTGAGCAGGCCAGCCTGCTTGCCAATCCCAAGGAGCGTGCCGAGCACGTGATGCTGATTGATCTGGAGCGCAACGATCTGGGGCGTATCTGCGAGGCCGGCAGCGTTGAGGTGAATGAGTTCATGATTACCGAGAGCTATGAGCATGTGCACCACATCGTCTCGGGCGTGCGCGGACGACTGCGCCCGGGGCTTACGCCCGCGGCGGTACTGCGGGCGCTGTTCCCGGGCGGCACCATCACCGGCTGTCCCAAGTACCGCTCGATGCAGATCATCGGCGCACTCGAAGGCGAGCCGCGCGGTGCCTATACCGGATCGCTCGGTTACCTGAACCGCGATGGCTCGATGGATCTGAACATTCTGATCCGTACGATGACCTTGAGCGCGGGCACACTGGAGTTTCGCGCCGGCGCTGGCATTGTCGCGGACTCCAACTTCACGCGTGAGCTGGAGGAAACGCGTGCCAAAGCGCGGGGCCTGTTGCGCGCCTTCGAAGCGCCGGCGGTGCCGGCTTGAACAGCACGCAGGCTGCGATGTTGATTAACGGCCAGCCCGGAGAGCTGATCGCGGTGGCCGACCGGGCGGTACAGTACGGCGATGGCCTGTTCGAAACCATCCGCTGCGAACACGGCGCGCCGCGCTGGCTCGAGCGACACCTGGCGCGCTTGAGCCAGGGCTGTGCGCGATTGCAGCTGCCGCCACCCGATGCCCGGGTGCTTGAGCGCGAGGTTCGCGAGCTCGCCGCTGGCGAGGCGCGGGCGCTGGTCAAGATTCTCTATACGCGCGGCATCGGCGCTACGCGCGGCTATGCGCCGCGTGGGTGCACGCAGCCGACACGCATCGTCAGCCGTCATCCCTGGCCGCTTTCACCGCCGCACTGGCACAGTGGATTTCGCGTCGCCTTCGCCAGCGTGCCACTGGGCGAGAACCCGACGCTCGCGGGCATTAAGCATCTGAACCGGCTCGAGCAGGTGCTCGCGGCGCTCGAGGCCGATGCACTGGGCGTCGATGAGGTACTGCTTTGCGCACCGACGGGGGATCTGGTCAGTGGCAGCATGAGCAACCTGTTCTTGATCGAGGCTGATCAGCTGCTCACCGCGCCGCTCGAGCGCTGCGGCGTCGCGGGCATCATGCGCGGGCTGGTCATGGAAGCGGCCGCTCAGGTCGGCCTGCAGCTGGTGATAGCGCCAATTTTCGCTGCACACCTGGCCCGGGCCGGTAGTGTATTTCTGACCAACGTGCGCCTCGGGTTACAGTGTGTACACTGGCTCGCGGGCCGCGCAGTGATAGCGGATCCGCGCATTGCACGCCTGCAGGAGCAGCTTGATGTCCGTTCGTAGTCGCCTGGCGTGGTTGGGTATCGCAGTCCTGCTGCTGGTGCTGGCGGGGGCGAGCGCAGCCCTGGGGTTCCGGCATTACCTGCGCTCGCCCGCCGCGCCGATGCAGCTGTCCCTGCAAGTACCCGCCGGCGCCAGCCTGCGTTCGGTCCTCGGACGCATCGCCGCTGCCGGAGCGCTCAGGCGTCCGCAGTGGCTTGAATGGTACGTCCGGCTGCACGAGCCGCCGCTGCGCGTGCAGATGGGACGCTACGAGTTTGCTCCCGCGTCGACGCCACTGGCGATTCTGGAGCGTCTGCGCGCCGGACCTGAGCTCGAGCAACTGACGATCATCGAAGGCTGGAATTTCGATCAGATGCGCGCCTCGATCAACGCCGACGCCAACCTGACGCACGAGTTTCATCTGCTGAGCGATGCGCAACTGATGGCCGCGCTCGGGCACCCGGATGAGCGGCCCGAGGGGCGCTTTTTCCCCGATACCTACCGCTTCGCGGCCGGCACCAGCGAGCGTCGTATTTATGAGCTTGCCTACGAGCGCATGGCGCAGGAACTCAATGCCGCCTGGAGCGATCGGGCCAAGGATCTGCCGATCAGCACGCCGGCCGAGGCGCTCACGCTCGCCTCGATCGTCGAGAAAGAGACTGGCAGTGACGATGAGCGAGGCAAGGTCGCGGCGGTGTTCGTGAACCGCTTACGCCAGGGCATGCGCCTGCAGTCGGATCCGACCGTGATCTACGGTCTGGCTGAGCGCTACGATGGCACCGTGCACAAGGTGGATCTGCTCACCGATACGCCCTATAACACCTACACACGCAACGGACTGCCGCCGACGCCCGTTGCGCTGCCAGGCGCTGCGGCCTTGCGCGCCGCGCTGCACCCGGAGCCAGGCGATGCACTGTATTTCGTGGCCACCGGCTTAGGCGACGGACATCACCAGTTCTCTGCGACGCTCGAGCAGCACAACCTGGCCGTTAACCGCTACCTGCAGCGCATTGGGGTGCCGACGGCCAAGCTCAGCGGGCTGCACAACCCATGAGCGTGGGCCGATTCATTACCCTCGAAGGCACTGAAGGCGCGGGCAAGAGCAGTCTGAGTGCCCGCCTGCGCCAGCACCTCGAGCAGCGGGGCCTCGAGGTACTCTGTACGCGCGAGCCGGGCGGTACGCCGCTGGCCGAGCGCATCCGCACGCTGCTGCTCGAGCGCGGTCGCGAGCCCATCAGCGCCAGTGCCGAAACGCTGCTGATGTTCGCGGCTCGTTCGGTGCATCTGGAGAATCTGATCCGACCTGCCTTGCAGCGCGGTTGCTGGGTGCTGTGCGATCGCTTCACCGATGCCACCTACGCCTATCAGGGCGGGGGTCGCGACGTGCCGCTAGCGCTGATCGATGCGCTCGCGCATGCCGTCCATCCGGGCTTCGCCCCGGACCGCACGCTGCTGCTTGATCTGCCGATCGAGACCGGCCTCACGCGGGTGCGAGCCCGCGGCCTGCCGGCAGATCGCTTCGAGGCTGAGACCCAGACCTTCTTTGAGCGTGTGCGCGCGAACTACCGTGAACGCGCGGCACGCGAGCCCGAGCGAATCCGGCGCATTGATGCGAGCGCCTCAGCTGACCAGGTGCTGGCGGCGGCACTGGCAGCGTTGGCGGATCTGTGAACGCCACGCCAGCGCCAGCGGATCTGTTCTGGCTTGCGCCACAGATCGAAACCCTGCGCCGGGCGCGCGCCCGCGGGCGTTTCCCGGCGGCGCTGCTGATTCACGATGCGCCCGGTGGCGGCGGGTCATTGCTCGCGCTGCGCGCCGCGCAGGCGGCGCTGTGCCCCACGGCGCAGGCCCCGTGCGGTGTGTGCCGTGACTGTCGGCGGGTCGAGGCGGGCGAGCACCCGGATTTTGTGCGCATCGGCTTGCTCGAGGATGCCAAGCGCATCGGCGTCGATCAGATCCGCGAGCTCTCCGAGCGCCTGAGACTGACCAGTCACGGGCAGGGCGCAACGGTGGCACTGATCGAGCCGGCTGAGGCGATGAACGCGAACGCCGCCAACGCCCTGCTCAAGACCCTGGAGGAGCCGCGGCCGGGCGTCACCTTGATCCTGGTGACCGATGCGCCTTCCCGACTGCCCGCCACGGTGCAGAGCCGCTGCCAGCGGTTGCGGGTCAGATTGCCTGCGCGCGCTGCAACACTGGCATGGCTGACCGCTGAGCGTGGCCCGGGGCGTTGGGATATTGTGCTCGAGGTGCTCGGCAATGCACCGCTCCGGGCCCTCAATGCAGATCCTGCCAAGCTCGAGCGCCTGCGGGCCGAGACCTTCACCGCTCTTGAGGAAGCGCTGGCCGGGACGCTGGATATACCGGGCACGGCCGAGCGCTGGGTGCGTGAAGATCTCGAGCTCAGGCTCGCCTGCGTTGAGAACTGGGTCACACGGCGTACTTATGCCGAGATCGGAGTGCCGGGGGACTTTACAGAAGTGCGGAATACCCCCTACTTGCCAGCGACCGGTTCGGCCTTGAATATACGCAGCCTGCTCCGGATCACCGACGCGCTGCATGAATTCGGGCGCCTGATGTCCGGTTCGGTCAATAGGGCCCTGAACCTCGAGCAGTTGCTCTGGCAGCTGCCGCGTGCGGGCGGGGCCTGAGCTCGCGCTGGTGTGGGCACAATGAGTTTAGGAAGCTGAATGGCCAAAGAATCCACAGTCCGCGCCGGCGCCAATAAGCCCGGCCTGCTGACGCTGACGATCAAGGACAAGAGTGCGCTGTATCTGGCGTACATGCCCTTCGTCACGAATGGCGGGCTGTTCATTCCGACCAACAGCAATTATCGCATCGGCGATGAAGTGTTCATGCTGCTGAACCTGATGGGCGAGGATGAGAAGCTGCCCGTGGCCGGCCGCGTCATCTGGGTGACCCCCAAGGGCGCGCAGGGCAAACGCACGGCCGGGATCGGCGTGCAGTTCAGCGAGCAGGACCGCGGGCAGACACGGCACAAGATCGAGAACTATTTGGCCGGTGCCCTCACCGGGGACAAGCCCACGCATACGATGTGAGCGCTCGGGTGCGCTAACCCGTGCCGCCCATGCGTACCCATTCGACAGAAGGTCGGCTGTAGACGCCAAGCTTCGGTGCGAGCGTCAGTACAACAAGCGTAAGACAAACTCACGACGAGGCGAATTGCTCTTCAACGTGACGCCCGCAGCGACCTATTCGCCTTAAGCGGCGGCCCGATCTCCGGAGGCTTCACGTCGCATTCACAATCGGCCGCTACGCTTGTGGGTCGCGAATTGTCGAAGTGAGTTTCCATGGAGCGAGGCCAACGACCCGCGCGCCCGGCTGCTGCCACTATAAAGAGCCCGGGGCGGTACGCGGGATGCCTGGCTGGCATCCTGCTCATCGGAAGCGCTCTCACCCGTGCCGCCGCCGCGCCCGACGCGCCCGCGGTCGCCGAGATCGGCCGCAAGATGTTCTTCGATCCGGCGCTTTCGGCTTCCGGCAAGCTCGCCTGCTCAACCTGCCACGATCCCAAGTACGCCTATGGGCCCCCACCTGGCCTGGGCATCGCCGTCGGCGGCAAGGATATGAAACAGCCCGGCACGCGTGCGGTGCCCTCGCTCCGCTACCTGAACGAGGTGCCGGACTTCAATGAGAAGACCCGCTTCACCGATGGCGATTTGCTGCCCGGAGGTGGCTACACCTGGGATGGTCGAGCCCCCAGCATTGCCCAGCAGGCGAGCATTCCACTACTGGCGGCGAATGAAATGGCCAACGCGAATCCGCTCGAGGTCGTCGCCAAACTCAAAGCGAGCAGCTACGCCGCACAGTTCCGCGAATGTTTTGGTGCTGACGTCTTCGAGCATGCCGATCAGGCCTATGCTGCGGGCCTGGCGGCGCTGGCCGCGTTCCAGCACCTACCGACGGAGTTTTATCCCTTCACCAGCCGCTACGATGCGTTCCTGCGTGGCGATATCGATCTGAGTGAGCGCGAGGAGCGCGGCGTTGCGCTCTTCAAGGACCCGAAAAAGGGCAACTGTGCCAGCTGTCACCTGGTGGTCACCCGCGCCGGCAGGCCGCCCGTGTTCACCGATTACGATTTCACCAATGTCGGCGTTCCGCGCAATCCGCGCATCGCTGCCAATGCCGATCCGGCTTACTTCGATCTGGGGCTATGCGGGCCCGCGCGCCAAGATCTGGCCGATCATCTCAAGTACTGCGGACTATTCCGTGCTCCAACCCTGCGCAACGTGGCGCTGCGCGATGCCTTCTTCCACAACGGCGCATTTACCAATCTGCGCGATGTCATGCATTTCTACGTCGAGCGCGACCTTCATCCTGAAAAGTTCTACCCGAGTAATGCCGACGGCACCATCCGTAAGTTCGATGATCTGCCGGCTGGCATACCCGACAATCTCGAGCACGACGTGCCCTTCAATCTGCCCGGTGCCGAGCCGGCGTTGAGCAACGCGGAGATCGAGGATGTCATCGCATTCCTAAATACCCTCACCGACGGCTACAGCGGCTCATGATCGGCCGACTAACGTTCCGTACGGCAGCAGCAGCGCTGAGCGCAATCCTAGCCTTGCAAAGCCCAAGCGCGCGCTGCGGCCAGGCGCTCGATTGGCACGCGCCGTGGCTCCAGCCAGCTGATCCGCAAGCGGCCCAAATTCTGAGCGACGAGTATGCGTGGCGGTTGTTTGTGGCGCTGAACTGGCCTGCGGATCCGGTTACGCGTGCAGCGGATCCGGCGGTCCGGTTAGGCGCCGACCGGCCCGTGGTCTGGGAAACCTGGAAGAGTGCCGGCGAGGTCTATCTTGCCGGCGGAGTCGATCCGGGGGCGTGGGATGCCCCCAGCGGCGACGCGGCGTTGCGCTCGGCCAGACGCTTTGAAGTGCCCTCGGACAAGGATTTTGCCAATGCACGCCACATCGTCAATGGCGCCATGGTGCCCCTGAGCGATCCGCTCGAAGGCGCCCGACGCCTGACTGAAATCCGTCTTAATCGTGCGACCTTTGAGTTCATCCGGCTGCGCCACCTCTATAGCATCGAGGGGCAGCTGCGCAACTACGCGGCGAACCTGGCCGTGGTATTTCCGACGGGAGCGCGTGAGATCAAGGCCAAGTGGCGACCCATTCAGCCGCAGGAGCGGGCGCGCTATCACACCGTGGAAGTGCAGTTGGCCGATGGTTCAAGGCGCTTGTACGGATTGACGGCGCTACACATTCTATCCAAGGACCTGCCGACCTGGTTCTGGGCGACCTTCGAGCACGTGGACAATCCCGGACTTCCCGACAGTGAGGGCTGGCGGTTGCAATCGCGTGACCGTTTCGCCTGCGCTGATGCGCCGTGGAACTGCAATCGCGCGCCCCGGGGCATTGGGCTCGAAGGCACCGCGTGGGCCAACTACCGACTGCGCGGCACGCTTACCGCCTACCTCGATGCGCAAGGCAATCCACAGCGGCTCGCCAACTCGGAGCTTGAGGCTGGATTTCAGCCCAGCTCCTCCTGCATCACCTGTCACGCGCGCGCCACGGTGGCAGCGCTCGGTGAGGAGGCGATCCGCCTGCCGGTTTTTGATTCCGCCGGCAACTTTGCCTCACCTACTGCCCGCCGCGGATTCGTGGGACTGCCAGCGGCCGCGTGGTACTCGCCCTCAGCAGTGGCCGGGCAGGATCGGCCGCGATTCCAGGGACTGGATTACGTGTGGTCCCTGTCGCTGGCCCAATCCGAGCGCGAGCTGCTGCCACAGGCCGCATCGAGCGTTGCGGGAGTGCAAGGCGCCCACGCGCTGCCGGCCGCCATTCACTGACTGAACGGGAGCGATAGCATGAAGCCTGTCACGGTTGCGCTGAGCGCTCTGATGCTGATCGGTTTGTGTCACGCCGAAGATGACCAGCCGGCAGGCACAGCGGCCCCCACAACGGCAGCGCAGCCGGTGACCGACCAGCAGCTGCGGCACGTGCCCGAGGAACCCACGTCAACGCCCGCGTCCCCCGATCATCTCCAAGGCTCGGCCGCGGGCACCGACGGTGCAGACAAAGTGTTGTTTGACACTGAAGCGCGCTGGAGCCTGGCAGGTTACAACATGGAAGAAGTGGTCTACACGATTCTGATCACCAATCACGATGCGCGGATTCTGCGCTGCTCGACGCTGCTGGCAGGCTCCTATTATGAGAATGGCATCAAGCTCCCGATATCGGACCGTCAGTCGATCACGATTTTCCCGGATCAGCAACTTAAGGCCGGCACCTGGCTCGGTATGGATGAAAAATCGGGCGCCACCTACTCGGTGAAGTGCCGCGCCATCTGAGGAGCAGCGCGCTCGCATGCAACGATATCGTCATACGCTCATCAAGACAGTGACACATGCGAGAACTAATTTAGATACAGGGGCGCGACCATCCTGCCGGGGCCGGATTGGCTGCCGCCTCTCAGCTGAACACAATTGAAAGCGAGGTCGACCATGATCATTAGGGAGCAGAGCCGAACGGTGTCGCACGGCCGTGAGAGCCGTGCCGGGTTAATGGCTCTAGCGACGCTGTGCGTCCTGGGCGCCAGCCCGTTCGCAAGCGCACAGAGCGATCCGGTGGTGTTCAGTTTTGCCACGGTCGGCGATAGCCGCCAGGATCTGGCCGCGCCTGATCCAACCACGCTGCTGGCAGAGGGCTCGCAGCCCGGCGCCGCCAGCCAATTCGGTGGCACTACCAGCTATACCGGATCTCAGCTGCCTCAGGATCAGCAGTGGACCACCAATACGCGAGCCTGGGCTGCAATCGAGACCGGGATCCAGTCGCAGGGTGCGAATCTGCTGTTCTTCAACGGCGATATGATCTTCGGCTACGGGCGCCCGGTGCTGCCGAGCGGCTGGTCCAGTGGTCAGCCCAACAGCTGGACCACCCCTCAGACGATTTATCCGGACGCTTTTTTCCAATATACGCAATACGCCTTCTGGCGCGGCACAATCGCGCCGCTGTTTGAAAGCGGCACCTATGTTTTACCGGTCCCAGGCAACCATGAGACGCAATGCAGCTACAGTGCCTTGCCCTACACCTCGAATCCCAACTGCAACACGAAATCCAAGACGCAAAGCAACACTGGCACCGGGGCGCCGCCCGTGACGACATTCGTCAATGGCACCGGCAAGACCGCCTACGCGGAAAATGAGACCGCGTTTCGCAACAACATGGGCGATCTGATTCAGGATCTGGTCAACAACTACCGCTTCTCGAACGTCACCGGCTTCTATCCGCAGAATGTCAATGGTCTGACCGCCAGCACGGCGGCGGTGGCAAGCACCAACAATGGCGCTATCACCGGCAGCCAGGTCGATCTGTCCTATTCCTTTGAGCTGACGGTCGCGCCCGGCCTGATTCTGCATTTCGCGGTGATCAACACCGACCCCTCGGGTGCCGACTCCACGCCGCCGGCCGACTGGCTCGCGGCCGATTTCGCAGCGGCCTACGCGCGCGGCGTCAGTCACTTCTTTGTTTTCGGCCACAAGCCGGCTTTCACCTACAACTACAATGCCAACGATGGCGAGGCCGCGGACGTTGGCGCAGGGCTGGATGGGCTGACCAACTATCCCACCACGCCCTCAGCGTATGTGCTGACCTACCGCAACGCGTTCTGGCAGGTCATCGCCCAGTACGGTGCCACGTACTTCTCGGGCCACGAGCATACGGTGAACGTGAACACCTTCCCGGACCAGACCGGCACCTATGCCACGACGCCGTTCCAGGTGATTGTCGGCTCCGGTGGCTCGCCCTTCGATGACAAGCTGGTCGGCACCTGCACCTCAGGCAACACCGGCTGCGTCGAGCCCACACCGTTCGCCAATCCCTATGATCGTTACTACGCCTGGGCGCTGGTGCAGGTACACCAGAGCGGCAATGTCACGATGCAGGTCAGCGGCTTTAACGATCAGTTCGGCCCGACGCAGGATCTGACGATATATGACCAGGCTTCGCTGCAGCCAGCCAATGCCGCTGCTTTGGCCGTCGGTAACTTAACGCCGAGCGGGGCAGCACTGGAGCTGAAGAAAAAGGTAGCCAAGAAGAACGCTGCAATTCCGGCACCGGAATTTGAGCGTCTGGGAGACAAGTAAGTCATGAATCACTTCAAGACGCTGATTGCCGGCGGGATCGCTGTTGCCGCGCTGCTGCCAGCGGCAGCAAACGCCGGTCTGATTCTCGATACTGGAACACCAAGCAGCAGCAACGGCACGGATACGCTCAGTACCTCACAGTTCTTCGCGGCGGAGTTCGCAGTCACTGCCGGTGAGACAATTACGGATCTGTCCGCCTATCTGGCCTCGGGCGCCGGCGGACTTGGCAGCACGTTCACGTTCGATATCTATTCGAACTCGATTGTGGGCCACACGCCCAGCAGTTTGGCAACCTCGCAGCTCGTGTACACCGCCACGGGCACGCTGTCAGTGAACGGCGGCTGGAATACCACGGCCGTGAGTTGGACGCCCTCGGCGAGCGGTGACTACTGGCTGGCGCTGCAGGTGGCCTCCGTTAGCGACACGGCGGGCCTTGATGTGCCGCTTGAGCCTTCGGCAACGAATGGTACGGCTAACGCGCTGGCCTTCGCCTATTACGGCTCAAACACCTTTGGCAAGTACACCTCCTCGGGTGCGCCGGAGATCGGCTTGCAGGTGACTGCCGTGCCGCTGCCGCCCTCGCTCTGGCTGTTGGGCGGAAGTCTGGCGCTGCTGGGATTAGCGGCGCGCAGGACCCGAGCAGCCGGCCCGCTGGCAGCCTGAACGCGCTAGCCGGGGCGGCGCAGCTGTGGCTCGGCGCTGGAGAGGCCGCCGCGCAGCACGTAGGCATCAAAGCCGCGCTCGAGCATGATGAAAGCCGCCGCGGAACTGCGGCGTCCGGTGTCGCAATACAGCACGTAGGGCACATTGCGATCGAGGGCGGTCAGTTTCAGCCGAATGAAATACAGCGGGATATTGACGGCGCCTTCAAGGGACAGGTTCTGGAACTCTGAGGGCAGGCGCACATCGAGCCAGCGGCCGCCCTTGCCAATGATCTCGCGCGCCTCCTCGTAACTGACCCACTGCTGCAGTGGCTCATTCATCAGCTCGCGGAAATCCTGCTTGTTCAGGCGCATCAGCACGCCGTCGGTGGCCATGGCGACCGTGGCATTGCGCTTGGCTTCGCTGATCAGCGCTTCCTCGCCGAAGGTATCGCCGACCGACAGTTCAGCCAGCCGGATGCCCTCGCGGTTCAGTGGCGTCTCGCGCGTCACGATGCACTTGCCGCTGACGATGGCGTAGAAGTAATCGCCCTCGGCACCCTGCTGGATGACGATCTCACCGGCGCGGCAGGCCACGCGCTGCATGCGCATGAAAATCGCCTGGATGTTGGCGGGCGGTATGCGATGAAAAGCTTTGGTTTGCAGCAGTGTGGTCATCCAGTCATCGCCGCCGGTGTTGCCAAACTGGGCCTGCAGCTCGGCGACCTCGTAGGTGCCGGTCTGGTCCCAGGTGATCATCATGTCCAGCAGATCGCTGTCGATCGCCAGGTACTCGATCGGATCCACGGCGCGCGCCGTGTGCTGGCGCGGCAGGCTCTGGGAGATCGGATTGCGCGCCTCGGGTGTACCGCCGCGGATCATCGCGACCGTCCGGTCGCGCTCGCGCAGCTCGAGCATCCCTGAGACCAGCCAGATGGTGCGCTTGCCGTTGTCGCCTTCCTTGAACAGCGTGCGGCCTGCGGGCAGCTCAGAGACCGCCACCTTGCGGGCAAGGGCGGTCAGATTGTCGTTCTTCATGCCGTCCAGAGGCGAGAACTTGCGTAACAGCGCGACATCAGCCGCTCGTCCTTCACTCATGCCCTTACGATCCTGCCCGTCATGGGTTTAGCGGCCGGGGTTCGTGCCCCCGACTCAAGAGATGCCTTAACTTCCAGCATGTTAGCACAGGGTTTCCGCCCCACTGTGTACCGCACGGCAGGTTTGCCGCAGCGCTCGCACGCGCGCGGAAAATTGCGACCTGCTCGACTATTTATGGGTTCCTGAATTGGCGGGTTCGCCGGCCAGCAGCGACTCGGAGGCCTGCCAGCCGGCATCGGGAGCGAAGCGCGCGCCGTGCCGGCGTTCAAGTTCGGCAAGCCGCTCACGCACTGCGCCCAGGCCGCGATAGCGCGCGTACTGCAGCGGGCCGCCACGGAAGGGTGCGAAGCCGGTGCCAAAGACCACACCGGCATCGAGCAGGTCGGCGTCGGTTACCACGCCCTCGCGCAGGCAGGCCACGCATTCGTTGACCAGCGCGAGGATCAGCCGGTCGCTCAGATCCTCAGGCGCGCTGCCGGTCGCCGGGGCGCGCACCACCTTGCCATCCTGCCAGCTGTAGAAGCCCTGGCCGCTCTTGCGGCCCAGTTTGCGCTCGGCCACCAGTGCCCGCACGCGCTCCAGGTACGGCGGGGCAGCGCGCCCGAGCTCACGGTTCACGATCTCACCGACATGCAGCATCACATCAAGGCCGACGACATCGGCCAGCTCGATCGGGCCCATCGGCATACCGAAGTCGACCGCGACTTTATCGATCAGTGCCAGATCAATGCCTTCGCCGGCCGCATACAGTGCCTCATGCAGGTACGGAAACAGCACGCGATTTACCAGGAAGCCCGGTCCGCTCTTGCAGGGCACCGGCAGCTTGTCGATCAGGCGCGTGAATGCCATCGCCGCGCCCAGCGGCTCGGGGCGCGTGTTGGCCGCGTGGATGATCTCGACCAGCGGCATCTGGGCGACGGGGTTGAAAAAATGCATTCCCACCAGACGTGCCGGATCCTTCAGGTGCGGGGCCAGAGACTCGAGCGTCAGGCTCGAGGTGTTGCTGGCCAGCACCGCATCGGCGCGCATGCGCGGCTCGGTCGCCGCAAACAGCGCGCGCTTGGCCTCCAGATCCTCGAAGATGGCTTCAATCACGACATCCGCTGCGGGGATGCCGCTGCCATCGACATCGGCACGCAGTCGCGCCACCGCCGCGCGCCGCTCCTCCGGATCCTTGATACGCTTCTCGAACAGCGTCGCCCCGCGCTTGAGGGCCGGCTCGATATATTTGAGCTCGCGATCCTGCAGTGTCACCTCCAGCCCACGCAGCGCGCACCAGGCCGCGATGTCTCCGCCCATGACGCCAGCGCCAATCACATGGACGCGGCGGATCTTGGCTTGGCTGCCGCTGGCCAGCGCCTTGAGCCGATCCTGCAGCAGGAACATGCGCACGAGATTGCGGGCGGTCTCGCTCATGAACAGCGCGGCAATCGAGTCGGCCTCAGCCTTGAAGGCCTGAGAACCGTGCGCCCCATAGCGTGCCCACAGATCGATGACGGCATAGGGGGCCGGGTAATGCTCGCGGCGCGCTTGCCGCGCGACCTGGGCGATGAGCTTGGGCTTGATCAGCGGCCGCACCAGCGACCAGCTCAAGGCCCGTGCGCCCAAGGGCGGGCGGTGAGGCGCTGGCGCACGCTTGAGGATCTCGCGGGCCGCGCCTTCCAATTCATTTTCGGTCACCAGCTTGTCGACCAGCCCAATCGCGAGTGCGCGATCGGCGCGCACCGGTTTGCCGGTCAGCATCAGCTCCATCGCGGCCCGGACACCGAGGAGGCGCACCGAACGCACGGTGCCCCCAAAGCCCGGGTGGATCCCCAGTTGCACCTCGGGCAGGCCGAGGGAGAGCTTGGCGTTGCCGACGGCCACCCGGTAGCGGCAGGCGAGCGCCAGTTCCAATCCGCCGCCCAGGGCAAAGCCATGCAGGGCAGCCACGGTGGGAAACCGCAGCGCCTCGAGCCGATCAAAGCAGCGCTGGCCGATCAAAATGTGCGCGAGCGCTTCTTGCGGGCTGCGCAGCGTGGTGAACTCGCGGATATCGGCTCCGGCGATGAAGCCGGACTTCTTTCCCGAGCGGATCACCAGCCCCTTGGGCGGTGCTGCGGCCAGCGCATCGAGGTGCGCCTCGAGCTGGCGGATGATGTCGGCCGAGAGGGCGTTGGTCGATTTGTCCGCCCGATCGAGGGTGAGCCAGGCGATCCCCTCGCCATCGCGTACCAGGCTCCAGGCGCTCGCGCTGTTCATCCCCGTCACTCCTTCTTATCGAACTTATCGAATGGTTTGCGGCGCCGCTATGATGGGTGGTGCGCCAGGCGCGCGGATCTGAAAATCACACACCAGCGGGAGATGATCCGAGAATTGTACGTCCGGAATGCGAAATCCTGTGATATCGATGCCACCGCTCACGAGGATGAAGTCCAACTCCACTCGCGGCCGCTTGGTCGGGAAGGAGGGCAGCCCCAGTTCATTGGCACTGCGCAGGCCCGAGGCCCGCATGAACAGGTAGATCTCGTGTGTGCCCCAGAATGCGTTGAAGTCTCCGGCCACGATCACCGGCTTGCTTGAGCCCATCACCAGATCGTGCAGGGTGCGCAGCTGATACTGGCGATGGCGGAACTTGAGCGAGAGGTGCACGAGGAAGATGCACACCTCATCGAGTTCGAGCTCAATGATCAGGCGCTTGATGCCGGTATCGAAATAGTGAAAGCGCTCTCCGGCCACCCGCGAGGCGGCCAGCAGCGCGTTGCCCTGCTTGCGCACGATCGGCACGAACTTGTTGATGGAACTGGCGCCGTACTTGCATTGATAAGCGGTGTAGTGGCCCAGGGACTTGGCCACGTATTCGGCCTGATTGACCATGCCGGTGCGCACCGAGCCGGTATCGACCTCGATCAGGCCGACCACGTCCGGATCCTCACTGCGGATGAACTGGGTGATCTCTTCCAGGACCCGGCGGCTGCTGCGCAGATACCCGGCCCCCGGGACCGGCAGGTGAAAGGCCGGTCCAATCCCAGTGGCGTAGCGAATGTTATAGACGAGCAGGCGCAAGCGGTTCCATCTCCTTAGGGCGCACAGTACACTGGGAGTATGTCGGAACGCGATCCCATCCGGGTATTTGTCACGCACGCCTGGGAGGCGTCGGATGACTATCTGCGGGTATTCGAGTATCTCGAATGTGCCCGCAACTTCTTTTACCGCAACACCAGTACGCCCGAGCAGGCCCCGAGCGGCGATGGTGAAGCACTGCGGCAGAACCTAAGGGCGCAGATCGAGAAGGCCGAAGCCGTGGTGGCGCTGGCAAGCCTTTTTGTCACGCACAAGGATTTGCTGATCTTCCAGATGAACTGCGCCAAGGGCCTGCACAAGCCGGTGGTGCTGATGCCAGGATTCGGGCGCAGCCTGATACTGCCCAAGGATGTGGCGCAGCTTGCCGATGAGCAGGCGGCATGGGATGAGCGCGCGCTGGTCGATGCCGTACGGCAGCTTGCGCGCCATGAGAATACCGCGCGCTGGGATGTGATCGAATTTAAGCTCGATTAGCGCGCCGCGCGCGTCGAGGCGCCGCCGCTGCTAGCCGCTGCGCGCATCCGCAGTCATCGGCTCCATCGACAGGATCGCGGCCAGCGGACTCACCACGCGACGCGGCGGGACGCTGCGCGCGCCACTGCGAACGCCGGAGAGCGTGGAGAACAGGCGCACAATCAGCGCGGCATAACGCTCGGCATCGGCCGCCGATAATTTTCTCACCGAGGCACGAATGACATTTTCGCCAGGCAGTGCGTGCGCTGCGTGCATCGCCTCGCGCATGGCTGAATAGTCGCGCAGCAGTTCGCTGGGCAACTCACCACCGCTGGCATTCAGATCGAGGGTTTCGAGATGCTGGATGTACGCGCCGTACAAGCGATCCTTCAACGCGCCCACGCCTGTGAGAATTAATACGGCCGCTTCGAGGTGACGGACGATCGGTTCCATGCGCTCAATCCTTCCGGGGGGCGGTGAGGGGCTGTGTGGCCATGGTGTTTTCAGTGCTGCTTATTGAGTGTTGTTATTGCAGGAATGACGTTTGGCTTCAGAGCTCTAGGCACAGGATATCGCGTGATCGGTGCGAAATTCAACGCAAGCTCACAGTTTCTGAAAAAAGGAATTGGCGTCCGGAGCTTTTCCTGCCGGGATTTGGCGCTCACCGACCCGGCAAGGGCCGCGAAAGAATGCCGCGTCCTGAATTTCGGTGAAAATTATTCTTACGAGAAAAATCAATAGGATATCTGTTTTACCTCATCTGAAACCGAGGTATCTGCCGAGCGCCAGTTCCGGGGTTTCAGGACTCGATAAAAATCGTCGCCGGATGCTCGAGCCGCTCCTTCAGCGCCTGAATCATTGCCGCGGCATCAAAGCCATCGACGAAGCGATGATCGAAGGAGGAGGAGAGATTCATCATGCGCCGGATGCTGATGGCGCCGCGGTGAACCACCGGCCGATCGATGGCCTTATTGATGCCGACAATAGCGACCTCGGGGGCGTTGATGACCGGCGTACTGGCCAGGCCCCCGAGCCGCCCGAGGCTGGTGACTGTGATGGTGGAGCCCCCGAGCAGATCGCGGCTGGCCTGGCGGCCGCGGGCCGCTTCCGCTACGCGGCGGATCTCGGCCGCCAGGTCGGTGAGCGAGCGGCTCTGGGCCTCACGGACCACCGGGACCTTCAGGCCGTCCGGGGTCTGGGTGGCGATTCCGACATGTACCGAACGGTGGCGCAGGATCAGGTTGCGTTCGCTGTCATAGAGGGCGTTGCACTGGGGAAACTCCTTCAGGACCCGCACCAGCGCCATGACGATGAAGGGCAGATAAGTCAGCCCGGCCGCCCCGGAGCGGCCATTGAGGTGAGCGCGCAGGGATTCGAGTTCGGTGATATCCACTTCCTCGACGTAGGCAAAATGCGGGATGGTCCGCTTGGCATCGGCCATACGCTGGGCGATGACGCGCCGGATGCCTATGACTGGGATTTCCTCCACCGCCGCGGCCGGCTGGCGCACTGCCGCGCCCGCCCCGGCAGGGCTCGGGAGGGCAGCCTGCAGATCCGTGCTCTGGATGCGCCCGCCAGGGCCCGTACCCCGCACCGTAGACAGATCAACACCGGCCTCCTGCGCCCGACGGCGGGTGGCCGGCGAGGCACGCACCGGCGCCGGAGTGTTCATGGGCTGTGAGTGTTCGGGCGCCAGCGTCGCGCTTGGCGCAGCTGCGGCCGGGGCGGTGGCCGCCGAATCCGGGCGCAGCGCGGCTACCGGCGCGGCGGCCTCAGTCTCGAACACCACCAGATCAGAGCCCACCGCCACCGTATCCCCGGGCTTGCCGGCGATCGAGACAATGCGGCCAGTGACCGGTGAGGGGACCTCGACGACCGCCTTATCGGTGGACATCTCAACCAGCGGGTCATCCTCGCGGACCTCATCGCCCACCGCGGCGCGCCAGGCAATGATCTCGGCCGCAACGGTACCTTCCCCCAGATCAGGGAGTTTGAACACTTGCCGGCTCATACAGGCTCCATCACGGCTTTCAGGGCCAGGCCAACGCGCGCCTGGCCTGGAAAATATTCCCATTCGAAAGCGTGCGGGTAGGGGGTATCCCAGCCCGCGACGCGCCCAATCGGGGCTTCGAGCTGCCAGAAGCAATGCTCCTGGATCGTGGCGCACAGCTCACCGCCAAAGCCTGCAAAGCGCGTGGCCTCGTGGGCGATCACGCAGCGGCCGGTGCGGCGCACCGATTCGACGATGGTCTGTACATCGAGCGGCACGATGGTGCGCAGGTCAATGATCTCGGCATCGATGCCGAGCGCGCGCGCGGCCGCCTCGGCCACGTGTACCATCGTGCCGTAGGTGATCACGCTCACCTCGGTGCCGGCCTTTACGATCTCCGCCTTGAACGGCACCCGGTAATGGCCCAGTGGCACCTCGCCACGAGGGTGCGCACTCCAGGGCACGGCCGGCTTGTCCGGCTCGCCATCGAAGGGGCCGTTGTAGAGCCGCTTGGGCTCGAGGAAGATCACCGGATCATCATCCTCGATCGCGGCAATCAGCAGCCCCTTGGCATCGTACGGGTTCGAAGGCATCACGACTTTGAGGCCGCACACATGGGCGAAGAGCACCTCGGGACTTTGCGAGTGCGTCTGGCCGCCGCGAATGCCGCCGCCGCAGGGCATGCGCACGGTGACCGGGGCGAAAAAGTCCCCGGCGCTGCGATATCGCAGGCGCGCCAGTTCGCTGACAATCTGATCGTACCCGGGATAGACATAGTCGGCGAACTGCACTTCAGCCACAGGGCGCAGTCCGTTCACGCCCATGCCAATCGCGGCGGCGATGATGCCGCCTTCGGCGATCGGGGTATCAAGCACCCGGTGCTCCCCATATTTTCTCTGCAGGCCATCCGTGCAGCGGAACACGCCACCAAAGAAGCCGACGTCCTCGCCCAGCACGATGACGGCCGGATCCTGGCCGAGCATCACGTCCATGGCCGAGTTCAGCGCCTGGATCATGTTCATTTGCGCCATGGGGTCCTCTGCTCGATGTGCAACTGCTCTTGCTGCTCGCGCAGGTGCGCCGGTATGTCTTTGAAGACATCTTCGAACATCTGATCAGCATTCAGGCGCGGCCCATCGGTCAGCGTGCCGAAGGTCACGGCTTCCTTCCAGGCCTGCGAAATCATCTCATCGAGTTCCTGGCTTAAGGCGCTGTGACGTTCCTCAGACCAGTCGCCCTTGAGAATCAGGTGCTGCTTGAGCCGCTCGAGCGGATCGCCAAGGGGCCAGTTCTCGTAGTCGTCTTTGGGCCGGTAGCGGGCCGGATCATCGCTGGTCGAATGGGCCGAGGCGCGATAGGTCACCAGCTCAATCAGCGTCGCGCCCGCGCCGGTGCGCGCACGCCCGGCCGCCCACTGGGTCGCGGCGTAGACGGCGAGGAAATCATTGCCATCCACGCGCAGCCCGGGAATGCCGTAGCCCGGGCCGCGAGCCGCAAAGGAGGACTGTTCGCCACCGGCGAAGCCCTGGAACGTGGAGATAGCCCACTGATTGTTGACCACGTTGAGGATCACCGGGGCGCGATACACCGAGGCGAACAGCAGCGCATAGTGAAAGTCAGCCTCGGCCGTACTGCCTTCACCGGTCCAGGTCGCGGCGATGTGATCCTCGCCCTTGATCGCTGCGGCCATGGCCCAGCCGACCGCCTGCGGGAATTGCGTGGCGAGGTTGCCGGAGATCGAGAACAGCCGGGCCTTGGCCGAGTGGTACATCACCGGCAGTTGCCGGCCCTTGCACATGTCACCGGTATTGGAGAGCAGCTGGCACATCAGGGCCACCAGCGGCTGACCGCGCACGAACTGCAGCCCCTGATTGCGATAGGCCGGGAACAGCATGTCGGCCGGCTCGAGCGCCATTGCGGCCGCCACCGACACGGCTTCCTCGCCGGTGGACTTCATATAGAAGGACATGCGGCCCTGGCGCTGGATCTTCTGCATCCGATCATCGAACAGCCGCGTCAGCAGCATGTAGCGCAGGCCCAGCTGCAGTTCGTGGGCATCAAGGTGCGGGTCCCAGGGACCCACCGCGCGATGCTGGTCATCCAGGACCCTGATCAGGCCGGTGGCCAGTGCGCTGAGCTCTACCAGGCGTGCATTGGGCTCAGGTCGGGCCAGCGCACCGGCCGGCGAAAGCTGCACGTAGGAGAAATCGGGCGCCTGCCCGGGTCGCGCCGGCGGGCTCGGCACATGCAGTCTGGACTTGGGGTTCATGCGCGCATCCCTCTTTGGGCGTTGAGTTCAGTCCGCCTGGCCGCCTAGCATAACGCTGCCGTAGCGGAACAATTACTCAAAAATGACCCTTATAGAGCGGTGTGTGTGCATAAATGATCTAATATGGAGCTCAAATCACGAGGAATTAACCATGGCTCTGGACTCCACCGATCTGCGGATTCTCGACACCCTGCAGCGCGATGCTACCGTGTCTACCAGCGAGTTGGCACAACGCGTAGGTCTCTCGCAGTCCCCGTGCTGGCGCCGGATCAGTCAGCTCGAGACCGATGGGGTGATTCGCCGGCGGGTGGCGCTGCTTTCACGCGAGCGCCTCGGCCTTGCCGTCATGGTGATCGTGCAGGTAAAGCTGGCCAGTCACGGCTGGCAGTCATTGCCGAAATTCAAGCAGAAGGTGGTGAGTTTTCCAGAGGTCGTGCAGTGCTTCATGGTGCTCGGTGACACCGACTTCGTGCTGCTCGTGGCCACGCGCAGCATCGAGGAGTACAACGAGTTCATCCAGAAACGACTCTCCCAGATCGAAGGGGTGCACGCGATTGAATCGCGCATGGTGCTGGAGGAGACCAAGCACACCACCGAATTGCCGTTGCAGCTGCTCGGGCTGCGGCCCGTTCAGAAATCAGTGGAATAAAGCCCGCAGCCGGGATCCGGCCGCGGGCTATGCCGTTTCGCGCCTAGGGCAGGTCCTGCAGCGCGCCGAAGGTCCCGCGCATCGTGGCACTTTGCAACAGCACACCCGGATGAACCGTGACGACCCCATTCACTACCGGGTTAGTCGTACCGTTGCTGGTGATGATGTCGGGGAAACCATCGCCATTGATATCGCCCAGTGCGATTTCGTTGGCGCCGGGGGCCTGGTAGACCGTGGCGGCGTTGAACGTGCCCGCGGCGGCCGGCGCATGCGCCTGGATCAACACGGTCACGGTCTGCTGGCCACCGATAATGATGTCGGGCCGCCCATCGCCATCCACATCCTGCACGATGATCGATTGGGGCAGGTCGTTGGGAGCGATCGTGTAACTGACCGGGGCCATGAACGTGCCCGGCGTGCCGGTGTTCTGCAGCAAGATATTTACGGTCGGAGTGGCACCGCCGGTCGGGCCCGGATCGGTGATCACCAGGTCGTTTGAGCTATCGCCATTGACATCGGCAATTGCAATCAGGTTTGCGCCGATTACATTGGCATTGGCCGTCGCTGTGAAGACCGACACCGGAACCGCGTAGGTGGTGGTCCCGGCAGCGCCGGTGTGGAGCAGCACCTTGACGCCGACATTGTCAGTCAGGGCCACATCGCCAATGCCATCGCCATTCAGATCACCCACCGCAACCCAGTTGGCACCGCCCGAGTACAGGCTGATGGGCGTCGCGAACGTGCCTGGAGAAGTCTGTACGAACAGTGACACTCCAAAGTCGGCTGACACGAGATCCGGCACGCCTGCGCCGGTCACATCGCCGATCGCCACCTGCGAAGCGCCGGGGCTTGAGAGCACCAGCGGCGCATTGAAGGTGCCGGCACTGCTGGCATCATTAAAGTACACCGCCAGCGAGCCATCGAAGTAGCTTGCCGTGACCACATCGGGCAGGCCGTCACCATTGATGTCGGCGCTGGCAATGTAGAGCGGATTATTGTTGGTCTGGGTCATTACGGGAGCTGCGAAGGTCCCGGCAGCCCCGTTGGTGAGGTAGGACACCAGATTTGAGGAACCCTGCATCAGCGGGAAGGCGGCATTAAGCGCGACCACGTCGGCAAAGCCATCGTGATTAAAATCGGCGCTGACAACGCCTGCCGATCCCTGCTGCGGAGGCCGGTTGCAATCCCAGCAATTGTCCCAGTGATCGCCGCCGCAGCTGCTCAGCAGCGGCAGCAGCGCCAGTCCGGCCAGTGCTGTTAAGGCGTGGCGGCGCGGTGCCCGCGCGACGGTGAAATGGCGGAATGCAAGGCTTTTGATCAGCATGGGTCGCTCCTCGAAACAGTCTGCCTGCCCGCGTCATGCGCCAGCGGGTATGCCCTGGCGCACGTCGCCAAGTACAGCCGCTCAGGAGCCCGGAACCTAGAACAAACCGGTTCTGAAAACCAACGACCAGTGCACAGCTTGCGCCCTGGTTCGCTGATGAGCGCCTGATCTGCTGCCCAAGAGACCTGCGGACCAATCAGTTACAACGGGCAATTGTACGAGCGGTTGACGCTTACTGGGTTTAGCAGGCGGCCGCGGTCGCAAAATGGCGACAGCATCGCACTGAGGGCTCCGCTGGCGCCGGGTGTGCCATGTGGGAGTACGACATCGATCGATTCGCCTCCCCCAGCGCAGCCCATAAGAGGAGAAGAAATCTTGCCCTGTCGAGACGGTATCCGACTGGCAAACTTTTAGCAGGGGCAGCCCAGGCCCGCTGCACAGCGCCGGCCTGGGCGAGCGCGCCGCGCTACCCCTACGTAGTGTCGGACGCGGGTTTCATCAGCAGCCTCTTGCCGGAGCGGCCGAACGATGAGTGCGCACGCGATGCGCGCGGCCAGCTCCAGAGAGGCCGGTGCGGGCAGCGGCCGCCGCGCCTCATTCGCAGGCGGCCCTGCTATATTGCCGCTGTTGCGCACGCACAGTGCGCGCCCCCACGCTGGATCGGGAGCTATGAAGAAGGGCCTTATTATTATTCCTGCGGTGCTGATCCTGGGCTTTGTCGGCTTCGTCTGGCTGACGCTGCACTGGTCCTATTCAACCGGCGAGCGTGCCGGCTACGTGCAGAAGCTCTCCCGCAAGGGCTGGGTGTGCAAGACCTGGGAAGGTGAGATGGCGATGGTGACGATGCCCGGCACGGTTTCGGAGAAGTTCCAATTCACAATACCGGATGCGGCGATCGCGGATAAAATCAACGCGAACCTGGGTAAACGCATGACACTGACCTACGAGCAGCACCGCTGGCTGCCCAGTTCCTGTTTCGGTGACACCGAATACTTTGTGACCGATGGTCACGTCACAGAATAATATTAGCGGCGCACCGGCCTAGTTCTCAGCCTCGTGCCGCGCGGGCCGAGCCGACACGAGCGCTTCGCTGCCATCCTTGCGCCGCGTACCGCTGGGTGTCTTGAACGCTCGAACTTCTTTCCAGGATGAACTGCATGGAAAACCCCGCATCCCTTGAGAGTCTGCTGCGCGCGCAGCGTGAGGCTTTCATCGCCGAAGGGGAGGTCACTGCGCGCGTACGCCGCGACCGGCTTGGGCGACTGATCGATGCGCTGCTCACGCATCAGCAGCAACTGGTCGAGGCGGCCGCCAGTGATTTTGGACAGCGGCCAGCGGCCATTACGCGCTTCCTGGACCTGCTGCCAGCCGTTGCGGGTCTGCGCCTCGCGCGCCGCAAGCTTGGCCGCTGGATGCGGACCCGGCACCCCTCGCTGGCCTTACCGGCGGGGGCGCCGGGCGCGCATGGCAGGATTCAGAGCCAACCGCTGGGCGTGGTCGGCGTGATCAGTCCGTGGAATTTTCCGATCGCCCTGAGCTTTGGACCGCTGGCCGGCATTGTGGCGGCTGGCAACCGGGCGATGCTTAAACCCTCAGAACTCACCCCGTCGGTCAGCGCGCTGATGCAGCAGATGATCGCGAGCCGCTTTGATCCACGCGAGCTCACCGTGGTGACCGGCGATGCGGCAGTGGCCGGGGCCTTTGCCAGTTTGCCCTTTGATCATCTGCTGTTCACGGGTTCGACCACGATCGGTCGCCAGGTCATGAAAGCAGCCGCCGAGCACCTGGTGCCGGTCACCCTGGAGCTGGGCGGCAAGTGTCCTGTGATCGTGGGTCGCTCCGCGCAGCTTGCGCGCACTGTGGACCGGATCCTGCTGGTTAAGCTGGCCAATAGCGGTCAGATGTGCGTCGCCCCGGATCACGTATGGTTACCCGAGGCATCCCTCGACACCTTCGTCGCGCTCGCCCAGGCCTGGGTAGCGCGCGCCTATCCGGGCCTGCCCGATAATCCTGACAGTACGCACATCATCAGCGAGCGGCACCGCCTGCGGCTGCAGGAGTTGCTGGTCGATGCCGAGGCGCGTGGCGCGCGGATCATTCCATTGGCAACGGCTGCGCCCACTGCTCACGGGGCTGCGCGCCTGATGCTGCCGACCCTGATCCTGGGTGCGACGCCCGCGATGCGCATCATGCAGGAGGAGATCTTCGGGCCGCTCCTGCCACTGATCGGCTACAGCACGCTCGAGGAGCCAATTGCTGCCATCAATGCCGCGCCGCGCCCCTTGTCGCTCTCATACTTCGGTCACGATCGAGCCGAGGAGCGCCAGGTGCTGGCGCGCACGCACAGCGGCAGTGCCACGGTGAACGATGTGGGGACGCACTTTATGGCCGAAGAACTGCCCTTCGGCGGGGTGGGTGCCAGTGGCATGGGCGCCTATCACGGCGAATACGGCTTTCATCGCTTCAGTCACGCCCGGGCTGTGTTCCATCAGTCGCGCCTGGATCTGGTTGGCTGGGCCGGCGTGCGCCCGCCCTATGGCAAGCGCCTGCGCTGGCTGCTGCGCTGGTTCATCGGAGAATGAATTCGGCTTCTGAGCCCTCTGCCAGTGCCAAGCTGAATACCGTCTTTGGCATTCTGATTGCCGTGAGCGGCTGTCATCTGCTCAATGACATGATGCAATCGCTCCTGCCGGCGATCTACCCGGATCTGAAGGCCAACCTCGGCTTGAACTTTGGGCAGATCGGACTGGTCACGTTTGCGTATCAGATGACCGCCTCACTCCTGCAGCCGCTGGTGGGGTGGATGGCGGACCGTCGGCCAGCGCCGATGGCGCTGCCGATCGGCACGCTGTTCACGCTGGCCGGTCTGCTGGTGCTCGCGATGGCGCATGCCTACGTGCCATTGCTGGTCGGGGCGATGCTGATAGGCATGGGCTCATCGGTGTTTCACCCGGAGGCTTCGCGCGTTGCACGCATGGCCTCCGGGGGCCGCTATGGCGTGGCCCAGTCAGTGTTCCAGGTCGGGGGCAATGTTGGTCAGGCCCTGGGTCCACTGGCTGCTGCGCTGGTGGTCGTGCGCTGGGGACAGTCGAGTCTGACCTTCTTCGCTCTGCTCGCGCTGCTCTCCGGGGCAATCCTCTGGAATGTCGGGCTCTGGTATCGCCACCATGGACTGGTAGCGCTGAGCGCCAGGGGTTCGCGTGCTGCCTCAAGAGGTTCGCCAACGGCAGCGCAAGCTCGGCGTGGCATCGTGATCCTGCTGATGCTGATTTTTTCCAAGTACCTGTATCTGACGAGCCTCAACAGCTATTTCACCTTCTATCTGATCGAGCGGTTCGGATTGAGTGTGCGCACCGCGCAGCTGCACTTGTTCGTGTTTCTGGCGGCCATCGCCGTCGGTACTGTCATTGGCGGCCCGCTCGGCGATCGCATCGGACGCAAGCAGGTGATCCGTATTTCGATTCTGGGCGCGCTGCCCTTTACGTTGCTGCTGCCTTACGCGAGCCTGTTTTGGACCACGCCATTGATTGTGGCCATCGGCCTGATCGTGGCCGCGGCGTTTCCGGCGATCGTGGTCTTTGCGCAGGAGCTGATGCCAGGCCGGGTGGGGATGGTGGCCGGCTTGTTCTTTGGCTTTGCCTTCGGTGTCGCCGGTGTCGGGGCGGCGTTGCTGGGCCTGCTGGCTGATCACACCAGCATCCAGACAGTTTACCGTGTGTGCTCGATCATACCGGCACTCGGCCTGCTGGCCATGTGGCTACCGGATCTGCAGCAATCCCGAGCCTGAACAGTGCAGCCCGGCGCCGCCCCGCCGCGGCGCATTGAACCGTGGCCTGTGGTTCAGCGGCTGCGCATCTTGCCGAGGAAGCGCAGTACTTCCATGTACAGCCACACCAGCGTCACCATCAGGCCGAAGGCGCAGTACCACTCCATGTAGCGTGGCGCGCCCTGTGACACCCCGGTCTCGATGATGTTGAAATCCAGCAGCAGGTTCATCGCGGCTACCACCATGACGGCGAGCGAGAACAGAATGCTCAGCGGACTGGCATTATTGACCGAGAGGATCGACAGGTTGATGTGAAACAGGCTGAGCACCATGGCGACCACGTAGAACAGCGCAATGGCACCGGTCAGACCGATGACAATCGAGCGGAAGCGCGCAGTCACCTTGATTATGCGCAGGGTGTAGCCGATCAGCATGGCGCCCAGTACGCCGAAGGTGAGGCCTACGGCCTGAATTGCGATGCCGGGGTATTTCAGTTCGAACATCGCCGAGATCCCACCCAGGGCAAAGCCCTCGAGCGCGGCGTACGGCAGCGCCAGGTACGGAGCGGTCTTCTGCTTGAAGATAATGATCAGGGAGAGCACGAAGCCGCCGATCAACCCGCCGAACATCGGCACCGTGACGCTCTGTAGATTGCCCGCATGCGTAAAGAATTGCGCCCAGGTCCAAAGCGCCGTCAGAAGCAGGACTATGAGCATCAGGAAGGACTTGTTGACCGTACCCTGCACGGTCATCCGCTCGCCCGCCGCTAGCGGTCTGGCAACTGCGTTGAAGGTATTGGTGTTTAATCCAGGATTGCCTGATTTATAGTCCATCGCACATGCTCCAAAGTCTTGGCTCAGAAGGGCAGGCCGCTATGATAGCGCGGCTCGCGGATGAACTCGCAGCAATCCGATAAGGCCTCGCGAATCATGGATTTGTTGGCACCGGCAGGAAACCAAATCGAGACATTTAAGTGCCCAAGCTGGTGCTGATTCTGGATGGCAGCAGCAGCGGCGGATTGAGTTGCTGGCGCCTGGTTGCCAGTGGTATCGGGTTGCTGGTGCCTGCGCTGTGTCTGGCACAGGCTGGCCCACCCTACCTTAGCAACGATCCTGGCGTCCCTGGCAGCAAGAACTGGGAAATCAATCTGGCGCAGGCGCCAACGCTGAGCCGCAATGCCAGTCAGCTGCAGATCCCCTCGATCGTTGTAACCGACCTCGACGCCGGGCACCATATTCGTCAGGCTCTGAGCATCGACGCCGCCGCTGGCCCGGAGCCGATCGCCGGTGATCGCCGAAACCGCAGTCGCACTCTTCTGCAGCTCTTCCGTGCGCTTCAGCGCGGTGCTGACAGCCTGTTCGAGTCCGTCGTCTGTGCTGCCGGTTTCGGTTGCGGTGGCACCGACAGCCTGGTGCACAAAGCCGGCGCTATACACCCCGGTCAACGCGACCGCTGTCACGGCGCCGCGCAGTATTCGCGCTCGCAATCTCGCTCCCCCATGACGCAAGTTGCGTTGGCCGGGCGACCCCGGCTGTAAGACAACCTCTGGCGTTGACCGCTCCTGGTCGTGGCTCTGCGGCCCACTGAATTCATCCTGCACCCGCACTGCGCCATCACAAGACCGGGGTTTCTTGCAACCACTGGTGCACTTTTGTCGACGATCCGTGTGGGGACGTGCGCAGTGCGTACGCAGTCCAGCAAGTGCCACTAATGCAGGGACCTGGCATAGGCGCACCGCATAGCGCTTCGCCGTGTAGCGCCACGGATGCGGCCAGAGATCTTTACAATAATGTAAGGAATGGGCGCTTCGGCAAACCTCCACGGACGCCGCGAGCACACAACAGCGCGCTCGCAATCTCGTAAACTGGGCCCACCTTCAGGAGAACCGTCCGATGCAGCCTGTCAATATCCTGCTGGTCGAGGACGACCGAGACCTGGCAGCGACACTGACCGAGAGCTTCTGTCGACAGGGCTGCGCCGTGACCTGGGCAGCCGATGGCCCCAAAGGCGCGGAACTTGCCATGCAGGGTGCCTTCGAGGTGCTGATCCTGGATCGCATGCTGCCGGGTCTGGATGGTCTGGGCGTCCTGCGACGGATACGCCAGGCTGACGTGCGCACGCCAGTGATCTACCTGACCACGATGAGTGGTATCAACGATCGGGTGGAGGGTCTGGAGGCCGGGGCCGACGACTACCTGGTCAAGCCGTTCGCGTTTCCGGAACTGCTGGCCAGAGTCCGCGTCCTGGTCCGGCGGGAGGCGCCAGCCCAGAGCGCTCTGACCAAGATTTCGACCGGCGAGCTCGAGCTGGACCTGCTGAGGCGCACGGTCCGCCGCTGCGGTCGCCCGATCACGCTGATGCCGCAGGAGTTCGAGCTGCTCGAGTATCTGGCTAGGCACGTCAATCGCGTCGTGACCCGCGCGATGCTGCTACAGGGCGTCTGGAATATCCACTTTGACCCCCAGACCAGTGTCATCGAGAGCAACATCAGTCGCCTGCGCACCAAGCTGAACGCCGGTTTTGAGCAGGATCTGATCCAGACGGTGCGTAACGTAGGATATAAGCTGCTTGCCCCCCCATAGGTTGCTCCATACCGAAAGCTTCCGATTGGCCGCGGTGTTTGCGCTGCTGTATCTGAGCTTTGCCATCGTGCTGATGATCGCTGTCTACTGGATCGTCGCCCACGCACAGCGCAGTGCCCTCCTGGATAGCGTGAGTGCGGACATCGGTACGATCCAGAACGGCTATCGCGGCGAGGGGATCAGCGAAGCCATCGAAGTCATCGAGCAGCGCCTGGGCCCCGCGGCGCGCGCCGGCGGTGCACAGCCGGACGAGTACATCATCCTGCAGGATGCCACAGGCCGGCCGCTGGCCGGCAATCTCCCGCCCCAGCCACGCACGCTCGGCGTTGCCCTCCTTGTGCCCGCAGCGGCGAACCCGGGGACTGCATCCGACACGCCCGGGAGTTACCCACGATTGCTCGGTCAAGGCGTCCTCATCGGCGATGGCGCATATCTGTTTGTCGGGCGCGATATGCAGATAATGGCCGCGGTCAAAACCCGGCTGCTGCAGGCCTTTGCCTGGATCACCCTTGGCGCGGTGGCCATGGCCTTCCTGGGCGGCATCCTATCGAGCCTGCGCTACATGAAGCGCATTGATGAGATCGCCCGCACCTGTCATGCGATCATGGAAGGGCGCTACTCCGAGCGCATTGCGCTGGGCGGGAGCGGCGATGAGCTGGACCGGCTCGGCAACGCCATCAATCGCATGCTGGATCGGATCGCGGCGCTGATGGAGAACCTGCGCCAGGTTTCGAGCGACATAGCCCATGACCTGCGCACGCCGCTGACCCGCCTGCGCTACCGCCTCGAGCGCGCACAGGCCTCGCGCACCGTCGAGGAGTATGCGCAGGAGATCTCCGGCGCCGTCGAAGACGCGGACCAGACGTTGTCCATCTTCTCGGCGCTGCTGCGCATCTCCCAGATTGAGTCGAACGCCCAGGCGCGGGCCATGGCTGAGTACTCCCTGTCCAATCAGCTGCGCAAGCTGATCGAGATCTACCTTCCGGTGGCCGAAGATGAGGGACATACGCTAAGCGCGGACATCGCTAGCAACATACGTATACACGGCGATCAGGAACTGCTGCTGCAGCTGTTCGTCAATCTGCTGGAGAACGCTATCCGTCACACCGGGCCCGCGATCCCTGTACACGTGACCCTCGAACGCGTTGACCGGATGGTCCGGGTCGCCATCAGCGATCACGGCGCGGGCATTCCGGAGGCCGAACGGGAGAAGGTACTGCGACGCTTTTATCGCCTATCCTCGAGTCGCTCCACGCCTGGAACCGGCCTGGGGCTCGCCCTGGTCAACGCGATCGCGCAGCTGCATGAAGCCGAGCTGCGGTTGCTGGACAATCAACCCGGGCTGCGCGTCGAGCTGATGCTGCGCGGCCTCTGATGTGCCGGGACGACCCGTAGTCTGCGCTGCCGGCCGAACCATCAGTGCCCGTGCTACCTGGCGCCAACAACCAGGAAGGCAAAGCTCCCCTTGACGATGCTCGGCCAGGGCTGCGGTGGCACGGGAGGCCCCATCGTGGCGCTTGGCAGGTAGATCCTGCCACTCTTCGGATCGACCGCCCCGAGACGCGCGCCTTTGGCTGTCGTCACCATCTGCACGATGCTCGGCGCTGCACCCAGCGCCACCACGGCCAGGGTGCCATCTTCGCCCGCGGGCACGAACAGCCGCTTGCGCGCCGCATCGAGAATCAAACCGTCCGCGCCCTTGCCGGTGTTCAGACTCGCCGCCTCGGTCCCATCGGCGGCATGCAGGAACTTGGTCACGCCGTTGCCGCAGACACTGGCCACGAGCGCGTCCTCGGCATCGTAGACCAGACCCGAGGGTTCCTCGCACCCGCTCAGGACCCAGCGCTTGAGCACCGTGCCCGCGTTCAGATCAAGCACCGCCACGGTGTGCTGGTTCTCGATATTCAGGAACAGGCGCCCGTCGCCCGCCGCCGCCGCGAACTCGAGCACTCCACCCACCGCAATCGTCCTGACGAGCTTGAGTTGGGCCGGGTCGATGAGCGACACGGTGCCACCGCGGTGATTCATCACGGCGACCAGCTTGGTGTTCGGATCATAGATCGCCGCATCCGGTCGCTCGCCAACCGCAACGGTACCGAGCGATTTCTGCGTCTTGGTGTCGAACACCGAGACGTTATTCTGGTTGCCGTTGGTGACCAGCACCAGGCCGGTGTCGCCGACAATCGCGGCCGTGTGCGTACCGGCACCCGCAATGGCTACCGGCACGATCTGGCGCGAATCCAGATCCATCGAGAGGATGCCCGCATCACGCGCCATATAGAGCCTGCGCTTGGTTGCATCGATCGTCGTGTAGTCCCAGCCGCCGCCATCCGGACCGGCAATCCGATCGAGCACGGCGTAGGCAGGCGCCGCGGCCTGAGTCGTCATCACAGTCGCGCCCAGGGCAAGCACTGCGACGGCCCGCAGTCTATTTCTTAGATTTGTATTCATTGCGTCTCCTTTTATTCTTGGTAGATCGACAGCACGACCGTCGAATTGCCATGGGTACCGCCACTGCGGCTCATCGCAGATCCGGGCTGGCTAAGCCGCGCGGCGCTCCGGGCACAGCGCTCGCCGCGGCCGTGATCCGCCGCGGACTCCACGCTCCGGCCCTTCGCCGCATCGACCGGCAGGGACGCTAGCATTTGACAGCGGCCAGGTAACTTACAGTTCTGTATGAATAGGTCGCACACGCATCCGATGGCGCAAGGCGTCTCGGACCGACCTCGCCTGCCGCCCGCACTCTGCTACGGGTAGCGGTTGCGGGCCGGAGCCTGAGGTGCGCGCCGCCAGGGCAAACCCTGACTTACAGAAATGTACAGATTCATTAGGATTCGCGGTGCTAACCTTGGCCTCGCTCGCCCTACCGGCCCTCTGCAGTACCGGGTGCGGTTGCGGATAACACTAGGCTATAAGACCCGGCGACACAGTGCACAGCCTCATCAAATCCTGCCTCATGGGCGTGCTCGCTGCCGCCCTCAGTGGCTGCGCGCTCAGGGAAGCACCCGCACCGAAAATTGCGGTACCAGAGCAGTTCAATGGCGCACATGCAGCTGCGGCGCCGGCCGTGGATTCGCTGTGGTATCACACTTTTGCCAGTGCCGAGCTGGATGATCTGATGCAGTCAGGCGAGGCCGCGAATCAGGATCTTGCCGCGGCCCGGGCCCGCGTCGTGCAGGCCAATGCGCGTGCTCGCGCCGCCGGTGCGGCACTACTGCCCGAGCTGAGCGCGGGCGGATCGCTGGCCAATTACAGCGGACACAGCAGCGCCGGTAGTGCCCACGAGACCGACTGGGCCGCATTGCTCAGTGCAAGTTATGAAATCGACTTCTGGGGCAAGAATCGCGCGACTGCCCGCTCCGCCCAGCTGCTGGCTGCGGGGAGCGTCGCGGACCAGGAGACTCTCGGGCTCTCGACCCGGGCGGCCATAGCGAACACATATTTTCAGGTACTGTCCCTGCGCGAGCGCGTGCGGGTGGCTGAAGTGGATCTGAAGGCCCTGCGGGATGTGCTCAGGGTTGTGGAAGCCCGCTATCAGGGCGGCCAGGGCGGTGCCGTCGAGCTGGCCTCGCAGCGCGCCGCTATCGCCAGCGCGCAGGTGATCATTCCCCAGTTGCACCAGCAGCTGACCGAAGCGCTCAGCGCACTGGCGATCCTCGTTGGGCGACCGCCCGAGGGCTTCACCGTCACAGCCCAGTCGCTCGAGGGTCTGAGCGAACCGAACGTGGATGCCGGCCTGCCCGCGGCGCTGCTATTGCGGCGGCCAGATCTGAGCGCTGCCGAAGCCAACCTTCGCGCCGCAGATGCCGACGTCCTGGTCGCACGCGCCGCGCTGCTGCCCAGCCTCGCGCTCACCGTGCAGGGTGGTCTGCAGAATCCCGCGGTTCAGGCGGCGGTACTCACACTGGTCGGGACCGGTCCCACACTGACCGTGGGCGCGACCCTGGTGCAGAGCGTGTTCGATAATGGGCGACGGCGCGCGCAGCGCGATCTCACCGTGGCGCGCGAGCAGGAGTTGCTGGCGAACTATCGCGCAGCGGTGCTCTCCGCCCTCGTTGATGTCGAGAACGCCCTGGCCGCGCGCGGCCACCTCGATGAGCAGCGCCCTCTATTGGTGACCAGCCTCCAGCAGTACCAGCGCGCGGCTGAGGGTGCGCTGAGTCGCTACCAAGCCGGATCGGGCGATTACCTGACACTGCTCGAAGCACAGCGCGCGTTCTATGCAGCGCAGGATCAGATGAGCCAGTACACGCTGCAGCGGCTGCAGGTCGCCGTCGGGCTGTGCCGCGCGCTGGGCGGCGGCTGGAATGCGCCCCAGCCATCGGCCGAGCGCAACCCCTAGGCTCAGGCGCTTACCTCCAACTTCATTCAAGCCCTATCCGGAGCCGGCAATCCGATGCGATTCCCCCAACAAATCCCAGTTCTGGCGCTGCTGTGCAGCGCCGCTGCCGTGATCAGCCTGAACGGCTGCCAGAACGCCGGCAGTACTGCCAGCAGCGCGCCGGCAGCCAGCGATGCCAAGACCGCTGCAGCCGGTGCCGATGACAAGGATACGAAGGACAAGGAGGACGATGTCAGTGTCGCCATCAGCGCCGAGGACGCCGGCAAGCTTGGCGTTCGGACCGCGCCACTGCAGGCGGCTGCCTGGGTTCCGGAGAGCACAGGCTACGCGCTCGTCGTCAGTCACGACGCGATCGCGCAGGCGGTTGCCGAGCTGAGCAGCGCCCAGGCGGCGGTGCGCCAGAGCCGGGCGACGCTCGAGCGCATCGGGCAACTCGCGGGCGGCGCCGGCGCGCTGTCGGCGGAAACGCGCGAATCTGCCGAACGCCAGGCCGGCATCGACGCCGCCGCGCTCACGCTGGCGGAGCGGCGCCTCACCAGCGTCGTGGGCGAACACCCCAATTGGCCTCAGGCCAGCAGCGAGGCGATGCTGGCGGAGTTGGCCAGCGGCCGCACCAAGCTCCTGCATGTGATATTCCCGGCAGGCAGCACCCTGCCGGAGAAGCCCGCTTCGCTACGGCTGGCGCGCATCGGCGCTACGGGTGAAGAGAGATCCTGGACTGCACGCGCGCCGTGGCCGGCGCCCGCCGATCCGCAAGTGCCGGGACGCAGCTTCTTTGCCGTGCTGGGCGGATCAGCGCTCAGCGAGGGTGAGCATGTCGAGGCGTTTGCGCCCATCGGCGCGGTCGAGCATGGGCTGCTCGTGCCCTCGGCTGCGATTGTGCAAAGCCTCGGCCAGTACTGGTGCTACGTCGAGGCCGCGCCTGGCAAGTACCAGCGGGTCGCGATCGATACGAGCCGCCCGCGGGCCGATGGCTACGTCGTCAGCGACGGCCTGAGTGCCAACCAGAAAGTGGTGGTCCAGGCCGCGGCGCTGCTGCTGGCACGCGAACTGAATCCGAGCACCGAGGCCGAGTAGCTCAGCCATGATGCGCAGCCTGCTCTCGCTTTGTACGCGTCACTACGGTGCGGTGGCCGCGCTCAGTCTGCTCGCCCTGCTGCTTGGCACCTACGGGGCCCTGCACGCGCCACTGGACGTATTCCCCGAGTTCGTCCCCTCCACGGTGGATGTTCAGACCGAGGCGCCAGGGTTCGCGCCCCAGCAGGTCGAACAGCTTGTCACCAAACCGATTGAAAACGCCCTGAACGGCGCCACCGGTTTGGCGACGCTGCGCTCAGAGTCGATCCCAGGCCTGTCGGTGGTCACACTGACCTTCGCCGATGGCACCGACCTGCACATC
>Ga0182030_10000277_pt1 | contig 91009 bp, 73 predicted proteins | sample 812S3MmetaG_FD_121299 | JGI IMG/M metagenome (GOLD analysis project Ga0182030, IMG submission 121299) | Permafrost microbial communities from Stordalen Mire, Sweden - 812S3M metaG (Illumina Assembly) | ecosystem: Environmental > Terrestrial > Soil > Wetlands > Permafrost | place: Sweden...
CCGAGAATGGACTTGCCCGAGATCCACCGGGCGGGCGGCTGCTGCGAGATCCATGACCAGCTTTCGGCGATGTGCAGTGCAAGCGCCCCGGCAGCCGCGCCAAACAGGGTGCACGAGAACAGCAGCAACTGATCCGCCCTCGACACCCGGATCGGATGAGCCTGCCGCAACTGGAAGTACACCCGCGCGCCGAGGAAGTAGGCCAGCCACTCGAACGCCGCGTGCACCGCCGGCGTCGATTGGGTCAACGTGAGCCGCGGCATGCCGGTCAACGCCAGATCCGGATGATCGCGTAGACCAAGAGGCCGAGGACGACCGCTCCCACCCCGGCGAACGACCAGCCGTGCGTGCCCATCCCGCGCCCCAGCAAGAAGCCGCACACCGTCGCCGCCAGCGCCACGAGCGCCGCGAACGCGAGCACCAGCGAGAGCAGCACCTTTCCCAAGGTCCAAATGAACGCCCGGGGCTCGCCCCGCTGCGGATCGCGCCCGTCACTCACGATTCACCCCCTAACGTCCCGGCCACCAATTCCAACGTCCGGCCAGCGCGATGAATGCCGGCCCCAGACAGAGGCGGATCACCGTGGCGTCCAGAAACACCGCCACTGCCAGCGCAAATCCCAGCAGCTTGATGAGCACGAAGTCGCCGAACACGAACGCGCCGAAGATCAGCACCATGATCGCGGCGGCGAAGGTGATGACGCGCGCGGTCCCGACCAGTCCGGCCACCAGGGCTTCGTCGTCGTCGAGTCCGGCGCGTCGTCCGTCGGCCACCCGGGCGACGATGAAGACTTCATAGTCCATGGAGAGGCCGAACACGATGCAAAAGACCAGCACCGGCACGATCGGAAAGCCCCCGTCCATGGCATGGGGCAGGCCCACCATCCACGCGCCGTGTCCGTCCTGAAAGACCATGGCCACGGCCCCGAATGCCGCCGCCACCGAGAGCAGATTCAGCGCCACCGCCTTCAACGGGATGAGCACGCTGCGAAATGCCAGCGACAGCACCAGCAGCGTCGCACCGATGACACTGAACACGATCGTCGCGAGGGAGCCGCGAATCGCATCCGAGTAGTCCGCGTTGAAGCCCGGAACCCCGCCCACGTCCAGCCGCGTGCCCGCGAGCCCGGTGAGCGTTTCCGGATTTTTTGCGCGAATGTCCCGCAGCAGCTGCACCGCATCGGCCGCCGCGGTCCCCTGTCTCGGCAGCACCTCAATCAAGGCCGCGGTGCCGTCCGCGCTCACCAGGCTGCGGCGCGCCGCCTCCGGCACTCGCTCCAGGATTTCCGGTCCGGTCAGCGGCGCCGTACTCAGCGTGGTCGCGGCCCACACGTGCTGTATCCGCGGGTCACGCGCCAGCGAGCGCACCAGTCGCGACTCCGCACGCCAGCCGGCCTCGTCACGCAGCCTCGTGCCCGGCGGCAGGTACAGGACGACGTGCAGGATCTGTCCGAAGTTGCCGCGCGCCACCGCGTCGATCTCGTGCAGGGTGCGCACCGAGTCCGCATCGTCCGGCAGCCAGCTGCCGCGCGGCAGGTCGACCCGCAGATGTCCGGCCTGCGCCGCCAGCAGCACCAGCGGCAGTCCGGCGACCACCAACACCCGCAGCGGATGCTGCGTCACCCAAACGGCCCAGCGGCGCCACCACCGCCCGGCGGCGACGCCGCCCCGGAGCATGCGCCCGCCGCCCACGTCCATCCAACCGCTGCACCAGCCGAGCAACACTGGCAGCAAGGTGCTCGCCACGAGCACGGCGATCGTCGTCACCAGGAGACCGCCGATGCCGATCGACCGCACCTCGCTCACCGGAACGAACAGCATGGCCGCGAAGCCGATGATGACGGCCGATCCCGATACGATGACCGTGCGGCCGCCGTGCCGGGAGGCCTCCCGTACGGCGTCGGGGGCGGACAGTCCCTCCCGACAGGCGTCCCGGAAGCGGCTGACGATGAGCAGCGCATAGTCGATGCTCAACCCGAGCCCGATCATGCTGATGAGACTCACGACGATGATGGAGGCCGGCCAGAACCGGTTCACCGCGGCCAGCGCTCCCAAGGACACCACGATGGTGAGCGCCCCGCACACGATGGGGAGGGTCGCGGCGATCAGGCTGCGGAACGCGATGAACAGCAGGGCCAGCGTAAACGGCAACACCCGCAGCTCCGCCGTGCGCGTCTCGCGGCCGCTCAGGCGGCGCATGTCCGCGTTCACGGCGGCCTCGCCGGTCCACCGCAGCGCGATGGCGGGGTAGGTTCCCGCGAGCTGTACGTGCAACGAATCCGTGATGAGGTGCAGCCGCGCCATGAGCGCGTCCGCGCCACCCTTCGGGCCATTCAGGCCCACGATCACGATGGCGCTGCCGTCCAGACCGATGAACAGGGAATCCGCCCGGTCGAGGTAGGACAGGGTGCCCTGGACGCCGGGAGCGGCCTTGAGCGCATCGGTCACCTGTTGGAGCACGGCGCGGCCGGCATCCCCCCGTGCGGCAGGCACTCCCGCCACCCGCAGCAGGGCGATGGTGGTGAACGGCGAGTGGAAACGGCCGCTCAAGGACGCCTCGACGCGCGCAGACTCGCTGCCCATCAGCCGGGTCGACCCATCGAGCTCTTCGTTGATTTTGGCTGCAAACGGCAGCGCCGCGACTGCAATCAGAATCCAGGCTGCCACGACCAGGCGCTGTCGCCAGGGCGAGGGCAATCGATCATTCCAACCCATCGCCAACCTCTGGCCGGCGCGCCGGGCGCGCCTGGCAAATCAATCGTGACAGTCCCGGGAATTGCCTAGCATACCGCGGGGCAAGCTCCGCGGCACGCGCGGCCCGGCCGGCGCCGTCTGCCTCACACGAGTTTCAGGTCCACCGGCGCGTTCGGGAAAACATGCGCGCTCTGTGCGGGCGACAATCCCCACATCGAACGGAACAGTCCGCCCAACACGGCCCGGTAGTCGTTGAGCACCGGGAAATCCCGGTCCTGGAACAGGGTGGCCTGGGTGACCCGTTGCTGCGCCCCGACGATCCGGCCACCGTTGATCGAGCCGCCGAGCACCCAGTATACCGTGCCGTGGCCATGGTCCGTCCCGTGGCTGCCGTTTTCCCGGAAAGTGCGGCCAAATTCCGACACCACCACCACCACCGTATCGTGCCATTCAGCACCGAGCGACTGGGAGAACGCCTGCAGCCCCTTGCCCAGGCTCGCCAGATTGCCCGCGAGCGCACCTTGCGCGGCACCCTCGCCGACGTGCGTGTCCCAGCCGCCCACGTCGACGAAACCGATCCGGTACTTGTCTCGCATCAGCCGGCCCATGCGGTCCGCCTCGAGTTCGAATCCCTTGGTGTTGATCGCGTTCCGATTGGCGGCCGTCATTTCGTCGGCCATCTTAAGAGCCACGTCGTGGCGTAATTCGAGACCGCTGCTCACCGCTGCCTCGAGGTGATGTCCCGCGTACATGTCGCGTAGGATCTTGGCCTGACGCTCGTCGAACGACGGCTTGCCCACGTTTTTCAGCGACAAATTGGGTACCGTGAGCGCGCCCTCGAACGCCAGGGGCAACGCGTCCGTGAAGGCGATGGCGCCGTTGCCGGCGTCGGTGCCAGTCAGCGTCTCCGACAGGCGTCCGAGAAAACCGGACCGGTAATCGTGCACGCCGGCGCTGCCCTGGCCCATCTCGATGCTGTCCTGGGTTTCGAAATGGCTGCGCGACACATCGTCCGTGCCGGCGAAGGGGATGAAGGCCGCCTGACGCTGTGCGTACAGCGCGCCCACCGTCTCGCGCACCGCCGGTGCGAGCGCCCAGTCGCCGTCGAGCGCGAGCGCTCCCGTGTTCGACGCCGGGTCGGGCTTCGCAATGGCGATGGTCGGCCGCGACTCATAATAGAAGCTGCTCGCATGCGGGACCAGCAGGTTGGTCGAATCGTAGCCGCCGCGCAGAAACACCAGCAGAAACCGCGGGCCACCCGCGGGAGCCGCATACAGGCGCCCGGCGAGCCCGGCCGCACCTGCCATGCCCGCCAAGCCCGCGGTCAGCCCGAGCCGTAGCAGCCGACGTCGCTGTTTATTCATAACCGAACTCCGGTGAGGACAGCAGGAAGGTGTTCCACTCCTGCTGGGAATTTGCGCGGGTGAGCGCATCCCGGGTGCGCGCGGCAAGGGTCGGTTCGACCGCCTCGAAATACAGCCGATTGGACAGCTGCGGGAAGCCCGTGGCCGTGGCGGCCGTCCCGTCCTCGGGATCGAACAACCCGGCGTTACCCGCGCCGATGGCGCGCGCGATCTCGAAGCGACGGCTCATCTGACCCGAACTTGCCCAATTGACTTCGGTGAGCGGATACCCGTCGGGAGTCTGATGATTGTAGGAGCCCTCGCCCAGCCCGTTCAGCCAGTTGATGATGGGGCGCGTGTTGTTGATGGTGCGGCCGTCATAGGCGAAGCGCACGGAGGACACGACGAAGCGCATCGGATCCTTGAATTTTCCACCGAGCGCCGCCTGAAATTCCTTTGCCAGAAACATGGTGCGCAGCACCGCAGCGATGTCGCCATCGGTATGCAGGAACGTCTGCGCCATGCGTTCGATCAGCACCGGCGGGGGCGTATCCGCGACGAAGTAGGTGGCCAGCTGCCGCGAGATGAAGCGCGCACAGGCCGGCTGACGCACGATGAGGGTGACCGCGGCGTCGACCTCGTCGAAACCCCGCCCGGTAATCGGATGACCGAGCAGCGCCTTCGGACCGAAATCGTGCCGCGCCGGATTGAACTCGAAGGCGCCTCTGCGCAGGTACAGCCGCTGCCATTCCGGCTTCAAGTGCGGCGCATCGCCGGCATTCACGCCCGCGCCCGTCAGTACGCGCGCAAGATTCTGCACGTCCTGCTGCGAGTAACCACCGTTCACTCCGAGCGTGTGCAGTTCCATGAGTTCACGCGCGTAGTTCTCGTTGATGTGGCCCGCCGTGTTTTGCACATTGTCGAGATACTGCAGCATGGCGGGATGTTCGAGCGTCGCCATGACCAGGTCCTTGAAGCGGCCGAAGACGTGCGGCCGGATGGCCCGCTCCTCGTAATCGCCCACCAGCCAGCGGAGCCGTTCCTTGTGCTGAAAAACGCTGAAGTGATTGAGCCAGAACCAGACCATTTGTTCCTGGAGCTGTGCCGGCGAATACACCGCGCGCAGCACGTCGCGACGGACCGCCTCATAGGCCAGGTTGTTGCCCTGCTCGTTGAGCGTCTTGCGGGCCTGCTCCTTGTCCGGCCCATCCGCCAGGGCGTTGAGGGTTTTGTACTGCGCGTTCACGGCAGCGAGGTCCCTCTGCGGGTCGGCGTGCGCGACGCCGAGCGCCGCGATCTCCGCCGCGACGGCCGGGGGAAGGGCCTGTCCGTCCGCACGCAACTGGGCGTCGAGAAAGCGCTCACGACCGAGGCGCCGATACTCCGCCACGCCGGCGCTGTTCAACCCGAAGGTAACCCGCTCCAGCCACAGCATGTCCTCCCGGCGCAGGACCGGCAGCGGTGGCGTCCCCGTGCCGCCTCCCGTGGAGATCCGAGTGCCGGATGCCCCTGGCGCCGCACAACCGACGAGCGTCACGCCCACGACGGCTGCGACCGCCAACCCGGCGCCAAGGGTGCCAATGCCGCTCCGCAACGATTGATAGGCACGACTCGACAGCTTCACGACGTCTCCCTGGCGATTCCGGGCGAGGATACACAGGATCACATCCTCCCTTCTGGAAACGGCGGCGGACGGAGCGGGTTGACGCTGGCTTCTGTGACGCAGGTCGCGGGAGGCGGCCCGTGCGGCGCAGGCGCGGCACATGACCGGTTCTTAACCTGGCGTTGCCTGGATGGCGGCGCGAGGACGATAATCACCCGTCCGGGCGGGCCCGGATGCCCGGCGAACCGCAGTCCGCACCGGCTGCCCCCGGACGCGTTTAGAACATGAATAAAACCACTCGAGGGACGACATCATGAATCGATTTGCACGCAACACACTGATAGGGGCCGTCATTGCCGTTTGTGCGGCGGGAGTCGCGATGGCCGCGGCGGATCCCGCGGTCGGGACATGGACGCTCAATGCCGCAAAATCCCACTTCAGCAAGGGCCACGGCATCAAGTCGGAAACGCGTACCTATGCCGAAACCGCGGATGGTACTTCAGTGTCGGTAACGGGGATCGCGGAGGACGGTTCGGCCATCAAGCAAAGTGCCACCTGGAAGTACGACGGCAAGGACTACCCCGTGACGGGATGGAAAAATGCCGACACCATCGCCCTCAAAAAGGTGAACGGCAGCACGGTATCCAGCACCCTCAAATCGGCGGGAAAACCTGTCACGACGTCGGTCAGGACGATTTCGGCGCACGGCAAGGTGATGACCCTGACATCGAAATCCACGGATGACAAGGGACATCCGATTACCGACACGGACGTGTTCGACAAGCAATAACGCGAGGGCGGCCACCGGCGCTCCGGTGGCCGCCTCTCACGCCGGCTCAAGCGGGCGATGCGTTACAGTCGATCGTAATAGCTGCTGATCCTGGATCCATATTCTGCGTCATAGGGGGGTGCCGCATCCTCGCGATACCTCGGTGCCTTCTCCAGGACCATCTTGTCGAGTGGAACGACATAGCCGTCCTTGTCGGTCGCATACTTCAGCATCTTCCAGGGAATCGGAAAACGATCGGCGCCCATCCCGAGGAAGCCGCCGAACTCGAGCACGGCATAGCGCACCTGCCCGGAGTATTTGTCGATCATCAAGTCATCGATCGAGCCCAGCTTTTCGCCGGCCGTGTTGTACACCGTGGTTCCTTCCACTTTTTCCGAAGAGATCACATCGGTCATCGGTGGTGTTGCTGTCGCCATGATTGCCTCCTAGTGGTGATTGAACAAGTAGTATCCGGCCGGAGTGCGCCCCGTTCAGTCGGGCGCATCGGCCGTCGGCGTGTAGGAATATGGGGGCTCCGCGCGTGGGCGCTCCGCATCGTCCCGCAACGCGGTTGCAACCACCCACGCCGCTCCGACCAGGGCGAGGTTGATCGCATTCTCCGCCCAGTTGGCATGCGTATGCGGACCGATGAACAGCGTCGGCGCGTGGACGAGGACGCCGAACACGACGAACATGGCCGTCAGCAGCAGCGTGGCCGGGCGCGCGTAGACGCCGGCGAGCAGTGCGATGCCGGCGGCCCCGTGTGCGGCCGCCGTGACGCTCGTCCAGAACGCCTGATCCGGCGGAAGCCACGCGGGAACGAGCGAGGCCGTGTAGTCGAAATAGACGAAGTGCGCCAGGCCGAATACGATGAGACACGCTCCGAAGATCGACTGGCTGATCCTGAGCAGCCTCGCGGCGGCCGCGGGCGTCAGTGCTGCATCGCGCGTGCAGGCGGCCAGACCGCCGGCCACGAGCGCCAGGGGTTCGGCGACTCCATACCAGTTGAGGAACACCGCGGGCTGGGCGACGACGCGTGGCACGTCGAGAAAAACGACCGCAAAACCATACAGTGCCGTGAGCATGCCGGCGCCGAATCCGGCCGTGCGATGCCATAGGAGCGACAAACCGGTCAACAGCGCCACGACGGCAACGCCCCGGGCGAGGAAGGCATGGCCTGCAACGCCCTCCGGCAGCAGAGGCTGCCACACCACCGCAAAATCTCCCCACACGAGACCCTCGAGCCCCAACGCGACGGCTGCCAGACCGAAGACTCGGATACCGACGCTCGACGCGAACATCCCACGCGGACCGTGAGAGTCCCGCGTCCGAGTCACGCCTTGGCGGCGAGCTTGTCCTCGGTCTTCGTCTCGAAATCGCCCGCGTCGTGTCGCTCGCGCAACTGGCTCGCAGGTTCGCCGAAGACGCGGTTGACCATCCGGCCGCGTTTCACCGCCGGCCGTGCGGCGACCTGTTCAGTCCAGCGCTGCAGGTGCACATACGACTTCACCTGCAGGAATTCGCCCGCCTGGTAGGCATCGCCCTGGGCGATGTGGCCATACCAGGGCCAGATTGCAATGTCGGCCAGCGTGTAATCGGGTCCCGCGATGTACTCACTTTCGGCAAGGCGGCGGTCCAACACGTCCAACTGGCGCTTCACCTCCATGGTGAACCGGTTGATGGCATATTCGATCTTCATCGGCGCGTAGAAATAGAAGTGTCCGAAGCCCCCGCCCAGAAAGGGCGCGGAACCCATCTGCCACATGAGCCACGACAGGCACTCGGCCCGCGCCGCCCGCTCGGTGGGCAGGAAGGCGTCGAACTTCTCGGCGAGGTACATCAGGATCGCGCCCGACTCGAAGACGCGGACGGGTTTGGGTCCGCTGCGGTCCATCATGGCGGGGATCTTGGAGTTGGGATTCACTTCCACGAAGCCGGAGCCGAACTGGTCCCCCTCGCCGATCTTGATGAGCCACGCGTCGTACTCCGCCCCCGTGTGACCCAACGCCAGCAGCTCCTCCAACATGATCGTCACTTTCACGCCATTGGGGGTGGCAAGGGAGTACAGCTGCAGCGGATGCCGGCCGACGGGCAGCGGCTTGTCCTGCGTCGCCCCGGAGATCGGCCGGTTGATGTTGGCAAACGGCCCGCCTTCGGCCTGCTTGTTCCAGGTCCAAACCTTGGGCGGCACATAGGTGGTCTCGTCGGTCATTGCGGGCTCCCGTGAATCGGATGTGGGTCCGCATTGTGCCTCAAGATTGGACTCAAGGTTGCCGCACCGTGCACCGTTGGCCCGCGAGTTTTGGTAGGGTGGGGGTATGGAATTGCCCCCCTCCGCTGACGTTTCGTTCGATCCGGAGCGCGCAGGCGGCATCGTGTTCGGCGCGGTGGCGCGGGCTGCGGGGGGCAGATCCGGCGCATGATGCTCCGCCGGCGCTTCCTCGCCAGCCTCATGCTCCTCGCCGCAGGAGTGTCCTGCGCGGCTGCGGCTGCGCCGCTCAAAAGAGTCACGCTGCTCCTCGATTGGTATCCGGAAGCCGAAAACGCCGGGTATTTTTACGCCCTCACCCACGGGCTGTACGCACGGACGGGGCTCGACGTCGAGATTTCGCCCATCGGTCCGAATGCGAGCGTGGAGCCGCAGGTGGCCCTTGGAAAATACGACTTCGGCCTGGGTAGTTCAGACCAGGTGCTGATCGCCCGTTCCCGCGGGATTCCGCTCGTGATGCTCATGGGGTCCCTGCAGCACGATCCGGTCGGCGTCATGGTTCATGATTCCTCGCCGGTCCGCACCTTCGCCGATCTCGAGGGCAAGACCGTCGCCGCGCAGCCGGGCGTGCCCTGGCTCGCTTACGTGGTGAAAAAATACCGTCTGCAGCACCTCAAGGTGGCGCCGTTGAACTTCGATTACGCCTCCTTCCTGCACGATCCGAATTATATCCAGCAATGCTTCGTGACCTCGGAGCCGCCCATCATGGAACATTCCGGGGTGAAGGTCCGCACGCTGTGGGTGAAGGACACCGGATGCGATGCCTACATGGCGCTGGAAAGCTCCGATCGTTTCGTGGCCGCCCATCCCGATGTCGTCCGCGCGTTCGTGGCTGCCTCGATCGCCGGTTGGCGCGGATACTTGACGGATCCCGCCTCGGCGCACGCGGAAATTCTGCGGCGCAACCCGGCGATGACCGCACTACAACTGGACCTGTCCCGCAAGGCGATGCTGGATTACCGGCTCATCGAAGGCCCGGGCGCGGCGGTGGGGGATCTCGATCCCGTCCGGCTCAAGCATCAGTATGCGATTTTGCGCGATTTGCACATCATCGAAGCCGACTACGACTATGCGAAGTCGTTCACCACGGACTACGCGCAGCCGGCGAACCCGCGCCAGGCGGCCCCTTAGACCGCCGGCACCCAGCCCGCCGCCGTGCGCTTGAACATCGGTATGTAGCCCAGCCCCTGCACCCGCTCCGGCCAGTCGGGCGCGATGGCGCCGAGCGTCGCCTTCCACGCGTCCCCCTCGATGAGGATCACGGCGAGGCCGATCACCACGGCGCCCGCTTTTTGCAGCAACTCGATGGCGGCAGCCGCCGAGCCGCCGGTATTGATGACATCGTCGACGACGAGGATGCGCTTGCCGGCCACGCGCTCGACCAGCATGGGATCGAGGTAGAGGCGCTTGTTGGCACCCGGACTCGTGACGGAATGCACCGGTACGGACAGGTCATCCGAGTACCAGAACTTTCGTGAGTTGCCGAGCGCCACGTAGTCGGGGAACCCCAGTGCGCGCGCCACCAGCCGCGCGTAGTCCAAACCGAGTGTCGGGATGCCGGCAATCGCGTCGGCATCGAATTCGGCCGCGAGCGACGTCAATGCCGCGGCCAACTCCGCCTCCACCGCGAACGGCGTCTGATTTGACATGAGCAGCGCGATCGCTTCCCGGTCGCCCGGCAGCGGTTGGATGGGCAGGTTCAGCCGGCGACCATCGCGCAGGGCGACCGGATATACCTCGGCGTAGGCGGGACCGGGCGGCGAGGCGCCCAGCGGTCCACCGCCCGTCGGCGTGATCGAGACATGATAATGCGTACGCGGCATGGCTCAACGCTACCTGAAAACGTCTGCGCATCTGTAGCGATATTTTCGACCCTGTCGGTGTCCTGGTGCGCTATCGTCGAATCCATGCCCACTTCCACGACGCTGCCGTCCATCCCTCCCGTCGATCTGCTGATCGCACACGCCGAGCTCGTGGTGCCCGTCGTCGGCGGCGACATTCCGGGCGGCTGGGTGGCGATCCGTGACGGTTTCGTGACGGCGCTCGGCAGGCCCGGATTGGAGCCCCCGGCGCACCGTGTGGTCGATGCACGGGGCTGTCTCGTCACGCCGGGCCTCGTGAACGCGCATCATCACATGTACCAATCCTTGAACCGCGGGTTGCGGATCGACCGCACCTTCAACGGGCTCGTGCAATGGCTCGAATTTTACTACCCGATCTGGGAGCGCCTCGACGAGGAAGGCGCTTACCTGTCGACCTGGATGTCGCTCGCCGGACTGGCATTGGACGGCTGCACCACGTCGAGCGACCACCTCAACGTCCATCCGCGAAAAAAGCTGATTGACGCCGAAATCGCAGCCGCACGCGATCTCGGCATGCGTTTTCATCCCACGCGTGGCGCGATGAACCTGTCGAAAAAGGACGGGCGCCTGCCGCCAGACTCGGTCTGCGAATCCGAGGACGACATCCTGGCCGACAGCGAGCGGCTGGTGAAGGCCTTTCACGACCCCCGGCCGGGCGCGATGACCCGCATCGCACTCGCGCCGTGCAATCCCTTTGCGGTGTCCCACGACCTGATGCGTCGCGCCGCTGACGCGGCGCAGAAATGGGACGTGCGGCTGCACACGCACCTTGCGGAAAGCCTCGACGAGGAGGCTTACTGCCTGCAGCAATACGGCTGCCGGCCCGTGGAACGCTTCGAGGAGGTCGGCTGGGGCGGAAGCCGCTCGTGGGTCGCGCACTCGATCTTCGTCAACGACCGCGAAATCGAATCCTTGGGTAAATGGGGTGCCGGCGTGTGCCACTGCCCGACCGCCAATCTTCACGGTACCGGCCGCGTCGCTCCCGTGGCCAAGATGGCCGCCGCCGGCGTGCACGTCTCCCTGAGCACCGACGCCTCCCCGTCCCTGCGGACCGAATTCGCCGTTTCTCGCGAGGCCAATCAGCGCCTGCATGGTACGCATTTGACGGCGCGCGAACTGCTCGGCTTCGCCACCCACGGATCGGCGAACTGCCTGGGAAGGGCCGGCGAAATCGGCGAGCTCTCCGCGGGCGGCGCCGCCGATCTCGCGGTCTGGCCCCTGCCGCCGGTCGCGGCGCGGAACACACCTGACGACATGCTCGAAGCGTGGCTGGCGGGCGGGCCGCCCGCACCGCGCCACACGCTCGTGCAGGGAAGATTCGTGGTCGAGAACGGCGCGCTCGTCTCACCCCATGTCGCGGAGCGCAGGCTGCGGCACGACCGCATCACCGCGCAGTGGCAACGGTTCGTCGACGCACGCTAGCTGAGTTCAATCGACGCGATCGTTCAACACCGAGTCGTGCCACGGGCCCACCAGCCGGCGTTCCAGAAGGGTGACCACCGCAAAGAACACAAATCCCAACAACGACGACGTCAGGATCAACGCGAACAAGTAAGGCGTGTTCAGCTGGCTCAGGGCGTAGATGGAGCTGTACCCCAGGCCGCCCGCACCGAGAGCGGAGCTGCCGGCGAACGTTTCGCCCACCAGCGCGCCCACCACCGAGGCGCCGGCCGCGATTCTCAGGCCCACGAAAACATGCGGCAAGGCATGCGGCAACCGTAATTTGAACAGGGTGGCGGCGACCGTCGCGTTGCCCAGACGAAACAAGTTGAGCAGGTTGCGCTCCACGCTGATGAGTCCCTGGGTGGTGTTCACGATGACCGCCGGCACCGAGATGAGAAACGAGATGAACAGCACGGACAGCGAGCCGTTGCCCAGCCACAGCAGGATCAGCGGACTGATGGCGATGATCGGAATCGTCTGCAGCAGCACCACATAGGGATAGAAGCTGCGTCGGATCAACGGCGACACCGAGAAGAACAATCCCACCGCCACGCCCACGAGACCGCTCAGGAGAAAACCGCCGAGGGCCTCGCCGCCGGTAACGAGCGCGGCCGATGCCAGGTCCGCGGCGCGGGCGGGGATCAGCCCCGCGATCTCGAGAGGACCGGGAAGAAGATAATCCGGCACCTGCAATCCCACGACGCCGCCCTGCCAGGCGAGCAGCAGGACACCCAGGATGACGAGGGGCAGGCGCCACGAGGAGGACTTCATGATCCCTGTTCCGCCAGCGCCCGGGACACCTGACCCACGAGGTGCAGGAAGTCCGGATCGCTCCGCAGCGCGGCGCTGCGGCGCTTGGGCAGCGGCACCCGAATCTCCTCGAGCACCCGGCCGGGACGGGCGCCCATCAACACGATGCGGTCCGACAGAAATACCGCCTCCGTGATGGAGTGCGTCACGAACAACGTGGTCCAACCCTGCCGCTCCCGGAGCGCGAGCAGCTCCTCATTCAGCCGGTTGCGCGTCATTTCATCGAGCGCGCCGAAAGGTTCGTCCATCAACAACAGCCGCGGCGTGGTGGCCAATGCCCGTGCGATGGAAACCCGCATCTTCATGCCTCCCGACAACTGCCGTGGGTAGTGGGTGCCCACCCCGCCCAAGCCCACGAACTCGAGCACCGCCGCGCTGCGCGCGGCACGCGACGCCCTGGGGCTGCCCTCGAGTTCCAGCATCAGTTCGACGTTTTCGGTCACCGTCCTCCAGGGCAGCAGCGTCGGATCCTGGAACACGAAGGACATGATCTGCCGCGCCTGCACCGGCGTCCTGCCGTCGATGAGAATCGAGCCGCCGGACATCGGCGTGAGGCCCGCGATCAGGGCGAGGAGCGTCGACTTGCCGCACCCGGAGGCGCCGAGCAGAGTGACGAACTCCCCCGTCGAGGCGCTCAAGCTGAAATCGCGGATGACCGGCGCACTGCCCGGATACTCCTTGCACAGATTCGCGATCGTCAGGAACGGGGGCACTCCGAGCGCAGCGGTGGTCTCTAGCATGCATCCCAGGGAATGAGCCGCGGAATTCGCGTTGGATCGCCCGAGACTTTAGCGCAATTTTCCGCCGCCTGTGCGCGGAAATGCTAGTCGATTTCGCTCGCGGAGCGCTAGAGTACCTGCCGGTCGCGCGGCCAGCGCGCGAATGCTTCCGCCAACGCACTCACAAGGAGCGACACCATGCGCAGCCTCATCCGATCCCTCGCCCTGGCGGCCTGCCTCGTGCCGCTGGCACAGGCGGCCGACGCCCCGGATACCGTTCCGCCGTTGAGTTATACGCACGTCTACGTTGACGGCGCCGGGGTGTCCCACTTCCGCGAGGAGAAGTTCGACTTCAAGTCGTCCCGCCCGGGCGGTCCGCTGAGTCACGTGCTCGGAACGGGCCCCGGCGCCATGCTGCTGCGTCTCAAGCCCGGCGCGGTGGAGGACTGGCACAACGCGCCGCGTCCCTGGTACCTCATCGTCGTGCAGGGCACGTCCGAGGTGACCACCTCGGACGGCGAGAAACGTCAGTTCGGCCTCGGGTCCATCGTGCTGCTCGACGACATCACCGGGAAGGGACATCAGACTCGTGCGGTCGGCACCGTCGATCACATCGCCGCCGTCGTGCCGATTGCGGACGCTAACGCCGGCACCGGCAAGTAGTCCCGTGAGCCGGCGTCGGATCCTCGCCGCCATCGGCGTCGCCGCTCTGATCGGCGCCGTCACTCCTGCGGGCGCGGCCGACCCTGCCGCCGCGCCCGCCTCCCACCCCGATGCCAGTCCGGTGCGCACGCCCGGCACCGAATCGGGATTCGCCTTGTTCCAGTCGCACTGCACCGCCTGCCACGGCAATCCCGCGGTCGAGCGAGCCCCGCTGCCCGAGGCATTGCGCACCATGCCGCCCGAACGGATCTACGCGGCACTCGGCGCGGGCGGTCTCATGGCCGCTCAGGGGGACACGCTCACGGAACCGGAGCGACGCCGCATCGCCGAGTTCATGAGCGGACGGCCGTTGGGGTCTGCAACGGTCGGCGCGGCATCGGCCATGGCGAATCAATGCACGCGCAATCCCACCGTCCAGAACCCAGCCGGCCGGCCGCAATGGAACGGCTGGAGCACCGACGGGTCGAACCGGCGATTTCAGCCTGCCGCCATGGCCCGGCTCGCGCCACGAGACGTGCCGCAGCTCAAACTCAAGTGGGCGTTCGGATTTCCCTCCGGCGTATCGTCGAATGCCGAGCCCACGATCGTCGCGGGCCGTCTCTATGTGGGCAGCGACAACGGCTACTTCTACGCCCTCGATGCGAATACCGGTTGCGTCTACTGGTCGTTCGAGACTGGATCGATCATCCGCGGCACCAGCGTGGTGGGACCGGTCAGCGGCCACCCGACCGTACGCTATGCGGTATACGTGGGCGATGGTCACGCCAACGTCTATGCGCTCGACACCCAGAACGGCGCGCTGCTGTGGAAAGTCCATGTCGACGACCACTTCGTCGCGCGCATCACCGCGGGTCCCCGGCTCTACGACGGCAAGCTGCTCGTGCCCGTGTCCTCCTCGGAGGAATTCAACGCCGGCACGGCGGTTTATCCCTGCTGCACGTCGCGCGGCAGCGTGGTCGCGCTCGATGCCAACACGGGAAGACAGCTCTGGAAGGCCTGGGTCATACCCGAGACGCCGCAGCCCTACCTGCAACAGGCGAACGGCGTGTGGCTGTACCGTCCGGCCGGGGGTGGCATCTGGAACACCCCCACCGTGGATGCGCGGCGCCATGCCGTCTACTTCGGCACCGGCGATGCCACCACGGCTCCCTCGCCCCCCACGACGGACGCCGTGATGGCCGTCGACCTCGACACCGGAAAGACCCTATGGGCCTACCAGGCCACCGCCAACGATGTGCGCTTGGGCGGCTGCACCGGCCCGGACCAAAGCGCGGCCTGCCCGAAGAACAACGGCCCCGACATGGACATCGGCAACTCGCCCATCCTCGTCGATCTGCCGCATGGCAGGCGCGTGCTCCTCGCCGGGACGAAGGCCGCCGACGTGTTCGCGCTCGATCCTGACGCCGGCGGCGCATTGAAGTACCGCGTCAATCCCACCGGCGGCGAACCCGGCGGCAATTTTCATCCGGGTGCCCCCGCGATTCTGTGGGGTGGGGCCGCGGACGGCGGGCACGCGTACTATGGCACCGGCACCGGCGGCCTCGCCGCACTCGACGCGGCGAGCGGTCGCACCCTGTGGCGCTTCCAGCCCCGGACCTCCGACGGTACCGCGGGTGACACTCTCGGCGCCGCGCCGACGGTCATCCCCGGCGTCGTCTTCGAAGGCTCCGGCCGCGGCGTCCTGTATGCGCTGTCCGCATCCGATGGGCGGGTGCTGTGGCAGTTCGATACCGCGCAGTCGCTGGACACCGTGAACGGGGTTCCCGCCCACGGCGGCGCGATCACCGTGTCCGGCGCCGTCGCGGTCGACGGCATGCTCTACGTCGGTTCGGGCTATGCGGTGGGCAACGGTGCGAGCGCCGGGAACGCGCTGCTGGCCTTCGAGGTCGCGCGGCGACGCCGATAAGCTGTTGACGCGGCTACCGCGCTCGGCATCGGCTAAAGAGATTCGACCCACCGCCGATAATACCCCCGATGGCCGAATCGCCTCTTGCCTTCCCCTCGTCCCAAAAAAGGAATCCGCTGAATGAATATCGCCGCCCGGGTGACCAGGATGTTCACGTCGCAACCTCCGGTTCCGGTTGAATCCCTCTCCGTCCGGCCCGTGCCGTGCATCGCGCCCGCGACCGCTCACGCAGGGGATACGAGTGTCACCGCGGAGCGGGAAGACCAGCTCGCGGTCATCGAGCGGACGATGGCCGTCGCTGAATTCGAGCCGTCCGGCATTGCCCGCAAGGGAAACGATCAATACCTGAGACTCCTCGGTTTGGGACTTGACGATTTGGCGGGGCACCACCACGACCGGCTGGTCGATGCCGCATTTCGGGAATCGCCGGAATATCGCGGACTGTGGGCCGCGATGACGCGCGGTGAGACCCGGAGCACGATCATCAAATATCAAGCGCGTGGCGGTCGTGCGCTGTGGCTCAACTCCGTCCTTGCGCCGCTGCTCGATGCGCAGGGCAGGCCTTACAAGGTCATGCAATATGCCAGCGACGTCACGGCGCAGACGCTGCTCGCCGAGCAGCTCCAAGCCGCGGTTCACGACACCCAGGCTATCGTCAAACAATCGATCGACGGCGATCTGACCGTGCGCATCGATACCAGCTCGATGACCGGCGAGGTTGCCCGGATGGTGGCTGACGTGAATTCGCTGCTCAATGCGCGCATGGTGCTCGTCGGACGGGTGAAAGCCCTTGCCGTCGAGGTCCAGGGAGTCTCCGAGGAAATCGCAAGGGGCAATGACACCCTGTCGCGCAGCACCGAGAGCCAGGCGGCCAGTCTCGAGGAGACGGCGTCCTCCATGGAACAGATGACGGCGACGGTCAAGATCACGGCGGACAACGCCGCGATGGCCAGCAGCCTGGCGGCGGCCGCCCGACAGCAGGCCGAGGCCGGCGGCAACGTCGTGACCGCCGCGGTGGGAGCCATGGGACAGATCAGCAGCTCCTCGAAAAAAATCGCCGACATCATCGGCGTCATCGATGCCATCGCCTTCCAGACCAATCTTCTCGCGCTCAACGCCGCAGTGGAGGCGGCGCGGGCCGGCGACCAAGGACGCGGCTTTGCGGTCGTCGCCAGCGAAGTCCGCAGTCTCGCGGGCCGCAGCGCGACCGCGGCGAAAGAGATCAAATCCCTCATCCAGGACAGCGTGGGCAAGGTGCAGGACGGCACCAAGCTCGTGGACGAGTCGGGACGCACGCTGGCCGGCATCGTGACAGCCATCAAGAAGGTCAATGACATCGTGGCGGAGATTGCCGTGTCCACCCGCGAACAATCCGCGGGCATCGTGCAGGTGAACAAGGCCGTGATGCAGATGGACGAGGCGACCCAGCAGAACGCGGCGTTGGTGGAGCAGACCGCCGCCGCAAGCCAGTCGATCGTCGATCAGATGCACGCGCTCAACACCGTCGTGGGCCGTTACAAGACCGAGCCTGAGCCCGTGGCGCGGAGTTCGAGAAACGCCGCCTGAAGCGATGCCTCATCGGCGTTGATCAAGACCGCAGCAGCTCGCGCACGGCGCCGCGCGCCGCGGCGTTTTCGCGCGGCAGCCCGCCGGCCGTCACCGCGGCAAGCCTCGGGGGTATTTCGAGGCGTGCGTGGCCCGCGAAGCGCCTGGCCTGGATCTCCTTGAACGAATCCTCGAGCCGGTTCAACACCTCGAGCAGCAGCGGCGTCGGGATGTCGAGCGCGGGCTCGATGCGGATGGTCTGCGCCTTGGAATAGGTGCCCGCCACCAGCACGCCGCGGCGAAACAGCGCGGCGGCGCAGTCGTAGCCGATGGCGTCGGAGGGAAACTCCAGTCCGATGAGCAGACCCTTGCCACGGCTGCCCGACAAGACCGCGGGGTAGCGAGCACGCAGGGCCGCGAGTTCCTGCAGCAGCATGTCGCCCTTCGCGGCGGCCTGACCTGGCAGGTCCTCCTCGAGCGTGACCGTGATGGCGGCGATGCCCGCCGCGCAGGCGATGGGATTGCCGCCAAAGGTGGTCGAATGGATGACGGGATTCGGGATCAGCGCCTCCCAGATTTTCGGCGTCGACACGAAGGCGGACAGCGGCATCACCCCGCCGCCCAGAGACTTGCCGAGACACATGATGTCGGGGGTCACGTTGTCGTGGTCGACGCCCCACAGCCGGCCGGTGCGGCCCATGCCGGTTTGGATTTCGTCCGCGATCAGAAGGGCGCCATAGCGGTCGCACAACTCGCGCGCGCGTGCGAGATAGCCCGCCGGGGGCACCACCGCACCCGCCTCGCCTTGAATGGGTTCGATCACGAAGGCCGCGATCGGTGTGCCGACGGCCTCCGCCTTGGCGAACTCTGCCTGCAGCGCGTCGGCATCGCCGAACGGCGCGAAGCGCACGTCCTGCAGACCGCCGCGAAACGGTTCGCGGAACGAGGCCTTGCCCATGAGCGACAGCGAGCCCATGGACTTGCCGTGAAAGCCGCCGAGCGTGGACAGGAACGTGTTGCGACCGCTGTACAAACGTGCCAGCTTGATCGCACCCTCGACCGCATCGGTGCCGTTGTTGATGAAGAAGCTGCACGCCAGTTCACCCGGCGTGATGTCGGCGATCAATTTGGCGAGGGCCGCGCGCCACGGCTCCAGCAGCTCCTGGCTGTTGAGCGCCATGCGGCTCATCTGGTCGGTGACCGCCTTGACGATGCGCGGATGGTTGATGCCCGCGCTAAAGATGCCGTAGCCGCCGAGACAGTCGATATATTCGCGGCCCAGCAAGTCGGTGATGGTGGAGTCGTGTCCGGCCCATTCCAGCGCCGCGAACTGCCCCGCCTCCGTGACCGACTTACGATAGCTGATGAATCCACGGTTCACGTGCTTTTCATAGGACTCCACGGTCTCGCCGATGAAGGCGTGCATCTCGGACTCGCTCATCGGCTTGCCACCGATGAGATCGAGATAACGCCTCGAGGAAGCCAGTACGGCTTGGGTTGACATACGCATGACTCTTGCTCCTCTCCGATCAATTGGCCGCGGCGACCCGTCTCGGTGAGAGGGACTCGGCGATACATTGGGACTGGCCGCTGGCGCGGCCCTGAAAGGCTCAGGTCAGCGCTTTGAGCAGAATCTGCCGGCCGGACAGTGCGATATCGGGTCCCTCGAGACGCACCAGGGGTGCGGCGCGTTCGGTGACTCGGGAAGAAGTGAGATGATCGATGTCGGCGACGACACGAAATCGGCGGGATCCGGGAAAAATGCTGCGTGCTCTTGGGGAATGGGCAGACATGATTTTATCGAGGTAGTCGCTACGCGCATCCATGGATGAAGAAAGACCTCACCCGAATATAGGACTTATGAAGAAAGGCGTCAACCAAGCCCATTTTCCGGCCATTTCGGTCGCCCGGCCATAACCAATTGGGCCCGGCCATAATCAGCCGGCAGGGCGACATGCCCAAATGATATTGGGCCGTCGCGCGCTCCCGCTTCTATAGTGGACGACCGCTGGTTTTCCGGAGTTTTTCGTGCCGCAAGCTGTCCCTCGAGCCCGCCCCGCACCTGCTGTTGGGGATTCGCCCTGGAAGGAACTGGTGCGCAAGGAGGATTGGTGGTCGATCTGGATCGGCCTGGGACTCATCGGCGTCGCCGCGGCGGTGTTTGCGGGCGGTGGCAGCATCAAATGGCTGGCCGTCGCCCCGCAAAAATGGAGCCACCTGTCCGACGTGACCGGCCAACTGGACCGGAATGGTCTGCGCTATGGGGCGCTGTTCCTCCTGTGGGCCACGACGTTCGGATTGGGACTCGCGATGCTCGGCATTCGCCTGTGGAATTTTCTGCCGGCGTTCGTCGCGGTGTACTTGATCACGGCGGCGCTCTACTTCCTCGGACTGTGGGACCAGGCGGCACACTACAACCTGGAGCCGCCGCTGGTGGCCCTCGGCCTCGGCCTCTTGATTTCCAACACCGTCGGCACGCCGCGACTCCTCGAGCCGGCGCTGCGGGTCGAGTTCTACATCAAGACCGGCATCGTTCTGCTCGGCGCCAGCCTGCCGCTGACCCTCATCGCCTGGGCAGGACCGGTCGCCATCGTGCAGGCCGCCATCGTCTCGCTCGTCACTTTCGGGGTGATTTATTTCACCGCGCTGCGTCTCGGGCTCAACCGTCGATTCGCGGCCACGCTCGGCACGGGCGGCGCGGTTTGCGGCGTCTCCGGGGCCATCGCGATCGGCGGTGCGGTGGGCGCAAAAAAGGAGGACGTGTCCGTCGCGATCGCGCTCGTGGTCGTCTGGGCCATCGTGATGATTTTCGCCCTGCCCCTGGGCGCCCGCTCTCTGCACCTGTCAACGGGCGTTGCCGGCGCCTGGATCGGCACGTCGGAATTTGCGGACGCTGCGGGTCTTGCGGCGGCGCAGTCCTACGGCGGCTACGCCGGCAGCGTGCATGGCATCGCGGGCACCCCGGACGCCGCGGTCGCGGCTTTCACGTTGATGAAGGTAATCGGTCGCGACGTGTGGATCGGCGTCTGGGCCTTCGTGTTGTCGCTCGTCGCCACGACCCGCTGGGAGAGCACCGGCATCGACAACCGCAGAGGCGCGGGCGAGATCTGGCGCCGCTTCCCGAAATTCGTGCTGGGGTTCCTGCTCGCCTCGGCGCTCGTCACCCTGTTGTCGCGGGGCTACGATTACGGCGCGTACAAGAGGGAGGTGCTGCCGGGTCTGGTGGCGCCGTTGCAGGCGCTGCGGACCTGGGCGTTTACGTTCGCGTTTCTGAGCATCGGACTCACGACCCGCGTGCGCGACTTCGCGTCCGTCGGAGCCCGCCCCTTCTACGCCTTCACGGCCGGCGTCCTCGTCAACGTCGTGCTGGGGTTCGCGCTCTCGACCGAGGTGTTCGCCGATTTTTGGAACCGGTTGTAGCCCGGTGTCCCCGACACGGCGAACCTGCTCCGGGTGCCGCCATTTCGAGATTTCTGCGGCCGCACTCGAGGCGGCGCTGCCCGGATTGTCGAGCCTGAGTTCCGGCTATGCCTCGGTACGGGCGGACGACGGGCTGTGCGGCGAACACGAACGCCTCGTGGCCGCCGAGTCGATCTGCCGTTCGTATGCCGTCAGAACCGGTACGCTGCCGTGACGCCCACGGTCAGGGGACGATAGCTCGACTCGTAGAACGGCAGGACCCCTGGAATGTCATGCGCAATGGCATACGGCGACACCTCGTTCGTAAGATTGTTGCCGAACACGGACACCTCCCAGCCGCCGAGATACACACCCGCCCGCATGGACAACGACTTCAGGGTGCCGGGTTGCGGCAATGTCGGATCGAAACTGAAGATTCTCGAATCGATCGCCGGATTGCCGTTCTGATAGGTGTAATCGACGCGGTAGAACGCAGCGTGTTCGAAGAGCTGAAAGCGGTAGAGCGTCCACGCCGACATGTGGAACGGCGGCCCGCCGATGACGTCATGCTTGTTCACCAGGACCGCGTTGGCGCCCTCGTACACGGTGTCGTCGTTGGTCAGGCTGACATAGCCGGCATTGAGGCCGGTGCTGAAGTTGCCGGTCACCTTGATCTTGGCGGAAACGTCCCCGCCGATTCCGGTGGCAGACCCCAGGTTGGCGACATAGCTGAAGCCGCAGGAGGCAAGACGCACGGACTGCTGGATGTTCTTCCACTTGAGGACGTAGAAGCTCGAGTCGAGCGCGAGAGTGCCGCCGAAGAGATTGTCCTTGGCGCCGATCTCATAGCTCCAGAGCGAATCAGGCGTGTAGGCGGCCGGAGTCGTCGTCAAACTCAGCGCCGTGAGATCCGAGGCGCACAGCGCAGCGGGGACCTCGGCGTTTACGCCTCCCTGGCGAAAACCCTTCGATGCCGTGGCGTACAGCAGGTCGTTCGCATCGAGTTGATAGGAGAGTCCGAACTTCGGCGTCACCGGGGTTGCGCTCTGTGTTCCCGTCACCGGCGCGAGGGGAAATCCGGAATAGGCGCCGGTCTGGTCGTAATAGAACTTTTCGTTCGACACGCGCACGCCCGCGATGATCTTCAGTTTGTCGGTGGCGTTCAAGTCGGCGTTGGCATAGCCGGCGATCTGCTTGTCGCGGGCCCGGGTGAACTGCGTGAAGCTCAGCGTGTCGCCGGACACGCTGGTGTAAACCGCCTGGCCGTCGGTGGTGAGGTCCTGGTCGTTCTGCGTCGCGTCGGAGTAATACAGGCCCAACGTCCAGTCGATGAATGACGTCGTTGTCGACTGCAGCCGGATCTCCTGGGTGAAATCGTTCTGACGGTTGCTGATGAAAGCCTGCGACGGCGCATCTCCGGGAAGAAACTGGGTCGGGTTGCCGTCGAAGATTCCCCCGAAGTACGTCGTGTAGTCGAGATCGGCGTAGTTGCGATGATAAAAATAAGACGTGTTCGAAATGAGCGCCATCGTCTGCCAGTCATACTGGACCTTGACGGCCGGCAGATAAAACGCGTCGCGCACCGGTTGATCGACCCGGCTTCCCTGCTTGAAGCGGCTGTCGGACAAGCTGCTCAAGGTGGACCAGTATTGGTTGCGGTCGTGATCGTACACGTCCTGGTACAGGAGCGACGCGGTGATCTTCAGGTGGTCGACGGGGGCGGCGGCGAGAGCGGCCCGCCCCACCAGTGATTCCTGATAATTGCTTCTCGCCTGCAGCGTCTGACCGGTGTCGGGCGACACGCGGTCGATGTAGCCCCCGTCGTTCCGGCCCCAGAGACTCACGCGGAATCCAAGCTTGTCCTCCACGATCGGGCCGCCGACTGCGCCGCCCACTTCATAGCTCGGGTCGCCACTGCGGGTGGTGGCAACCTCGGAGCGGGCGTAGCCGCTGTACTTGTCGAGCCCAGGTTCCGGCGTGATGAATCGCACTGCGCCGCCCTCGGCGCCGGCGCCGAACAGGGTACCCTGGGGCCCTCGCAATACTTCCACCCGCTCGAGATCGAAAACCTGAGGAAATGCATTCGCATTCCAATAGCCGACGTTGCGCATTTGAATCGGCGTATCGTCGATGTAAATGCCCGTCGTCGCCGCACCGACGTCGGAGAACACCCCGCGGATCGATATGTCGCTGCTGTTGTTACCCGCGGCCCCTGCGGTGTGGGTGAATTGCAGATCGGGGGTCAACCGCGCCAGATCGTCGATTTGCCGGACGCCCTGATCGTCCATCTGTTGCGGTGAATACGCCGTGACGTTCAGGGGGACCTTGCTGATTTCCTCCGTGCGTCGCGTGGCGGTCACGATGATTTCGCCCATGTCGGGATCCGGACCCTCGCTGCCGGTCGACGCGGCATCGGTGGCGTGTGCGGGACCGCCCGCCAGCAGGCAGGCAACCGACACGGCGAGCGTCGCGGACGCCGGGCCTCTGCGGGATGCGGGCATCTCGTACCCCGTGACCCGCGTCGGACCATCGGCCTCCGCGGACGATGTGGCGCAGGCGAGTTCTGGTGCATTCATGGCGGTCGACCCCTTATCTTGGCTGTAGTTGGTATGCAAATCGCCAACCCCCTCTCGCCTCGTCATTTGTTGTTATGCCGGTACCTTGAACATCCCCGTCGTCCCGGCTACGAGGTCCCCACACCCCAGGCGCGTTGCGCCCCCTGCCGGCGGCGCGCGTCCACGTCACGCCAGTAATCCTGCCACGCCTCGGCGGGACCGATGCCGTCCATGGTCGAAGGCCCCGTAACCCGCGCAGCCGCCTCGGCATCGAGTTGCATCGGAACCCGTTCGCCGTCCGCCGACTTCTTGAACGCGGCCAGCAGCATCACCCGATAGGCCACGATGGCCTTGTCGGTCAGTCCGAGATGTTCGCGAGTCCGATCCTGAATCTCGCCCTGCGATTCGACCGCCCATTGATCGTGGACGTTGATGTCGTCACCCATCCCCGTGTAGGTGCTGCGTTCCTGTTCCTCGAGGTTGAATCCATAATCGTTGGAGCGGCCGAGCCTCGGCTTGTAGTCCGGCAGTTCGTAGAGCCGCAACCGTTGGTCGCGCATGGTTTGCTTGTCGACCGGCTCGCCGAAGCTCGTAAAGAGGGCAAACCAGTAGCAACTCACGTCGTCCACCGGGACATGCCACTGGGTGATGGTCATAGTCTGCGACATGGGAATGACGAACGCCTGCGGAAACAGAAGATTCGTCACCCGCACGTGCATCTTGCCGCCGCCGATGTCACGCAATGTCGTGATTCGCAGACCGATGTCGCTGTGCTCCACCTCGATCTGCGGATTTGGATGCTGCCTCAGAACTTTTGTCATCGGCATGTCGCTGTCGGCGGAGGTCGCGCGAAATTGTCGGCCGTAGGCACCCTCGGTCGACTCATCCTCGAAGAAGCGATGCAGGAAGCTTGCATGGGCCGGATCGATGCCGACTTCCAGCGCCTGGAGCCAGTTACACTGCAAGTGGCCCTTGAAGGCGAACACATGGGTGTCCGGCGCGAGGAAGCAATCGAGCGCGGGCAGAGCCGGCGGCTCTCCCTCGCCGAGAAAGCCGAACACGATGCCGCCGCGCTCCTGCACCGGATACGAACGCTGCCGCACGCGGCCGCAGATGCGGCTCTCGGGCGGCTCCCCCGGCGTCTCGAGACACCGGCCGTCGACGTTGAACAGCCAGCCGTGAAAAAGGCAGCGCACTCCGCCGTCCTCCAGGCGCCCATAGGCGAGGTCGGCTCCCCGATGAGGGCAATCGCGATCCAGGAGACCGAGTCGACCCGTCGAATCCCGAAACACGATGAGGTCCAAACCGAAGACCCGCGCGACCTTCAGCGGGCGGGGTGCCGTCAATTCCTCGACGAGCACGATGGGTTGCCAATACTTTTGCAGCAACTGGCGCCCCGGAGTACCGGGTCCCACCCGCGTCATCGCCTCATTCTGGTCTCGCGTCGTCATGATAGTTCAACTACCGAACAGACACTGTATAGTGCGAACAAGCTCGGATTGGAGCATAGATTTTCCTTCTTGGCACGAATTTTTTTCTTATTTCGATTTTTTCTCATTAGAGAAACTTATGATCGGGATCAGTTTTGCCTAGACTCAAACCGCAGGACGCCGCCAGGCGCGCGTCGAATCCGTTGGGGCGCGACTTTTCCGAAGCGTTGTCCCGCGGTTTGCAGGTTCTGCGGACTTTCGGTCCCGACGCTCCGGCTCTCACCTTGAGCGAGGTGGCGCGCCGCGTCGATCTCCCGCGGGCCACGGCACGGCGCTCACTCTTGACCCTTGTGCAGCTCGGTTACGTCCGAGAGAACGGCCGCCTGTTCAGTCTGACGCCGCGGGTGCTCGAACTGGCGTCCGCCTATTTGTCCGCGAGTCCGGCGACCACGATCCTGCAGCCATGCTGCGAAAAGCTTGCGGCCGAATGCGGTGAGACCTTCTCGGTTGCGGCGCTCGAGGGGGAGAATGCGGTGATGGTCGCCTATGCCACGCCCCGGCGGATGTACATGGATGCACCCGGCATCGGACTGCGGCTGCCGGCCTTTTGCAGCGCCGTCGGGCGCGTTTTGCTGGCAGGGCTCCCCGACGGCGAGCGCGAGAGATTTCTCGCGCGGTTGCAGCCGACGGCAATCACGCGCCGCACCGTGACCGACAAGGCGACACTCGGTGCCATTTTGGACCGCGTGACGGCCGAAGGGTTTGCCATCGCGGAGGAAGAGGCGGAGCTCGGCTTTCGCTCGCTCGCGGTCCCGGTGCGGCGCGCCGGCGGGGGCGTCGCTTACGCCTTGAACACGGGGATGCACGTCGATCGTGGCTCAACCGGCTCGTTGCGGGCGAAGTATCTGCCCCGACTGCAAGAGGCGGCGGCGGCGCTGAGCACGCAGCTGATCTGACGCAAGCCTCGCGACTGCCTCACGCCGGGTACGCGACTTCGCCGAGGATTTCCGACAGTCGCTCCGGCTGCGACGCAAAGGGGGAATGACCGCTCGTCATCTCGCGCACGGCCGTGGGATTGGAGGGAGTCAGGCGGTCCGCGCTCGCCACCATGAGCCGCTGCAGGGCCGGCGCAATGGCGCAGTCCAGAGTGCAGTGGATATAAGTACGCCCGAGGCGGCCCCACCGCGCTGCCGTCGGTGTCGGTTCGCCGCCCCACAAGCCGAGCGGCAGATCCGGTGACATCGCGGCTGCTCGCGGCAGGAACTGCTCGACGGCAATGTCCTGGTAGAACACCGCCTGAAGCCGGCGCAGATAGTCGATCGAACCGCGGGGATTGAACCGCACGGCACCGATCCCTGCCGCATCTCCGACGGTCAAATTCGCTTCGTGAGGCGTACGCGCCTCCGGCAGCTCGTACAATGCCGCGGGCGATTGGGGATCGGTGGGCAGGAAGGCCGCCACGTACACGAGCCGGCCGACGCACTGCGGCGCCAGTTCCGCGGCGCGTGTGATCACCGCGCCACCCAGGCTATGCCCGACCAAAATCGGCTTCACCGAACTCTGGGCCTGCCTGAGCACCGTGATGACCGCCTCCGCCGCGACATCGAGCGTCACATCCGACAGCGGCGACACCTCGGTTTCGAACCCGGCCTGTTCGGCGCTGAAATAGCTCGCCGGATATCGCGCCAGCAAACCGTGCCCCGGCAGGTCGATTGCGAAGACGCGGTGGCCCGCCAAGCGCAGTCGATCCGCGACCGACGCCCAACAGGCCGCACCGTGCCACGCTCCGTGCACCAGCACGAAGGATGGCCGGACCGAACAGGCCGCCTCGGGCCGGGCCGCGCACGACTCCGTGCCGCCCAACACACCCGCCAACGCCCCCGTCAATCCCAGCACATCGCGTCGACGAAGTCCCGGAGTCACCGCGCGGCGCTCACGGACGGTGCTTGGAATCGGGCCACGGTTCGCGTACGGCGGCCGCCACCGCGCGGGCGGTGGTGAGGACACAGCGTTCGAACTCGGCGCGGCCGTGCGAGGCATTCGCCTCGGTGACGTCACGACCCCACACCCCGGTCTCGCTGACCTGATCCATGCGGTAGTCCCAGAAGGAATCGACGTCCCGGTGCGACGTGGCGCGATCCATCCGCACGAGTTCCGGATGAAGGTACAGCATCACCGACGTTTCGAAAAAATTGGCATGCATCAGCGCCCGCCCGAAGCGCACGTGCCCGTCCACCTCCGGCCCCGGATACATGGTGACGTAGCCCAACGCCCGTACGCGGGCCTCTCGATGCCGCACGCGCAGCTTCTCGGCCGACACGTCGAGCACGCCGCTGTTCCAGATGTGGCCGTTCAGCAGGATGAACTGGCGGATGCCTCGCGCATACAACGAATCGATCACGTCCTCGACGACGTTGATCATCGTTTCCGGGCGCAGCGAGATCGTGCCGGAGAAATCCCCGTGCGACGCCGATACGCCGTAGCACAGCGGGGGGATCACCGGAACCCCGGTGACGGCGGACACGCCGAGCGCCACCGCGTTGCCGAGCAGCGTATCGACGGCGAGCGGGAGATGCGGACCGTGCTGTTCCGTGGCGCCGACCGGGATGATGACGGCATTCAGGGCTGCCGCCGCATCGCGGGCCTCGGGCCACGTCATGTGCTCCCAGCGTACCGGTGTGCCGGGACCGCCAAGCTCCGCGGCGAGCCGCTCAAGATCAGGCGTGAGAGGAATGGACATCGGAGGGCATCCTTGAAGGTTGACGCTACCAGACCCGGCGGGTCTTGTGCGGGAGCAGATCGAGCGCGGCGATCGCCACGATGCCGTCCTCGCCGGTGATCCAAACGCGGGCGTCCGGGGTGTAGTCGCTGATGAGTTCGCGGCACACCCCGCACGGCGCGATCATCCGGTACTGGCCGGCCGGCTTGATTTGCACCGACACGACGGCGTCGATGATCAGCGGCTCGCCGGGTGCGATGCCTGCGCGCGCCGTGCCGAGGGCGACGCCCTCGGCACAGATCGAACTGCGCCGGCACGAGCCCTCCATGTGCACCCCGGTGAAAATGGCGCCGTCGGCGGTGCGCAGCGCGGAGGCGACCTCGTGGCGACCGTGCACCCACACGCGGCCGAGCAGCCGCTGCGCGATGTCCAACAACTCGACGTCCCCGGGCGACATGCCGGTAGGGGCTACCACGGGTCTGACCGGACCCTGGATCATGTGACGAGCTTCAGAATCTTCGCCATGTTGCCCCCCTCCACCAGCGCCCGGTCGCGTTCATCCGGGATCGCCTTGGCGATTTTCAGGCGCTCGAGATCGAAATCCGAACCGGGCCATTCGCTGCCCATGAGGATTTTCCCGGGGCCCAGGCGCGCATACGCGCGACGCACGTCGGAAAGCAGCGTTGCGGAGGTTTCGAGAAAAACGTGCGGTTGACGCTCCGCCACGATGATGGCCTCGGGCACGTTCCAGACGGCGCCCATGTGCGCAATGATGGTCGGCACCGTGGGATGATTGCGCGCGATCTCCTCGATCGCCAGCGGCGCGCAGAATGCATCATCTAACGCATTGATCAGCACGGGCAGCCCGTGCCGCGCGCAGGCCTCGAAGACGGGATCCAGCAGGCCATGGTCCGCCACGTGATAGCCGTGAAGGCTCGGATGCAGCTTGAGGCCGGAAAGCCCCGCCGCCGCGATGCGTCCGATTTCCTCGATCGCATCGTCCGTCTGCGGCATGACCTGCCCGAAGCCGAACAGCCGGTCCGGGAACTGCCTCACCAGGCCGATGATGAAGTCGTTCTCGATCCGCTGCGCCAGCGAGCACACCATCGCCCGATCCACGCCCGCGGCATCCATGCGGTCGAGGATGCGGCGTGGATTGAAGGGCACGTGCGGCGGTGGCGGCTGCCCGGGCCTCACGCCGGTCAAAAAATCCGATCGTCCGCGGACGTCTTGGGTGGTGTTGTAGGCGTCAATGATCATTAGAAGATGTCCAGGTATTCCTTCATTTCCCAATCGGTGACTGTGGTCTCATAGCGGCGCAGTTCGGCGCGCTTCACCATCAGGTAATAGTCGATGAAATCACCGCCGAAGGCTTCGCGCATGATTCTGCCCCGATCCAGCTGGTCGAGCGCCGCGCCGAGACTGCCGGGCAACAAGGGCGCAGCGGCGTCGTACGGCGCGTCGACGGGCGGCGGTGGCTCGAGGTCGGCGCAGATGCCCCGGCTGCCTGTGACCACCTGCGACGCGACATATAGATAAGGATTTGCCGCCGGCTCCCCGAGCCGGTTCTCGATGCGGACGGCTCGCGGGTTTGCCGCTCCCACGACGCGCAGCATCGCGCCCCGGTTGTCGACCCCCCAGGCGATGCGATCGGGCGCCAGCGAATGCGCGCGATACCGCTTGTACCCGTTGACGGTCGGCGTCGTGAACGCCACCGACTCGGGGGCGCCCGCCACCAATCCCGCGAGGTATTTCCGGCCCAACGGCGACAGGAGTTCGCCGCGCTCCACGGGAGCGAACAAATTTCGGCCGGCGAGGTCTTCGAGCGACTGGTGCAGATGCCAGCCGCTCGACATGGCATTCGGAAATGAAGGACGGCACATGAAGGTCGCATGGTATCCCTCGCGCCGGCAGATCTGCTTGACGGCGCTGCGGAACAGAACCATGTCATCCGCCGAGTGCATGCCGGACGACGGGCGGAAGACAAATTCGACCTGACTCGGTCCGTATTCGAGCTCGATGGACTGCAGGTCGAAGCCCAGGGTCACCAGGTGCTGCCGCAGCAGTTCGGTAATCGGCTCGAGGCGGTCGAGACGCAGCTCCGTGAGATGGTTGTAGCCCTGATGGCTGAGCGCGACGTCCGGGACGGTGCCGGGTTGACCGCCGTCCTCGAGCTCGAGCCGGGGATTGAGCAGGCGCAGGATGTGAAATTCGACCTCGAGTCCCGTGATCAATTCGCGGCCCTCGGAGCGCAGCGCGCCGAGCTTCTGCCGCAGGATGTGCCGCGGCGCGAATTGCACCGGCGACCCATCCGGAAAATACACATCGCACAGCATCCAGCCCGTGTTCGGCAGCCACGGCAGCCGGCGGAACGTCAGGGGATCGGGGACCATGATCATGTCGCCCGCCCCCTGCAGTTGGGCGAGGCCGAGGCCCGCGCCTGGCGAGAACACCGGAACGACGGTTCGGTGCGAGGAGTCCTTGAGCAGCAGCGTGGACGTGATCGGACAGCCGGAGCTCAACGCATCGGGCAACGCCCCGGGCAGCAGTGCTTTGCCGCGCAGAATCCCATGCAGATCGGGGAAGGACAACCGGATGAGGTTGATGCCGTCCGCCGCGACGCGTTGCCGTACTTCGGCGGCTGCGTCCCGCTGCGTCTCGGTCCACAGGTCGTGTTGCTGGATGAACGACATTGCGAGTCGATCATTGTCGCAGCGACCCGCCTAGTCAAGAAAAATTTTCTTATCTGAAAATATCTCTTTTCCGCAGACGCGAGACATGCGAGGCTGGTGACATGGATTCCGTCGCCGCCGCCCCGCCTCATTCTGCGTTCAAGATCACCGCCCTGGCGTACGTACCGGCCGTTTTCGCCATGATGACGATCGGCGTCCTGGTTCCTTTCATCGATCCGCTGTGCGCCGACCTCGGCGCCACGCGTGCCGAAATAGGCTTTGCATTCGCCCTGTTCTCGATCCCCTCGGCGGTGCTCGCGATGGTGGGCGGCGGTCTAATCGACTCGTATGGCCTGCGCCGCTCGATGACTCTTGCCGCCGCAGCCTCGGCGGCCGGCAGCGTGCTGGCCAGCCGCTCGCATTCCTTGGCGGCGCTCGACGGCGCCATGCTCGGGGCCGGGCTCGGCTTCGGCGCGCTGTGCGTCGGGCTGCCGTGCGTGATCATGGCCGCTCTCAAGGATGGCGCGCGCATAAGGGCCATGTCGTTCGCCTCCACTTTTGCACCGACGGGGTACGCCGCCGGCCTGCTGCTCGCCGTGCCGTTTGCCGCCGCCGGCGCCTGGCGCGCGGCCCTGCTCACCCATGCCGCGCTCATGGCGGTGGGTGGCGCAGCAATCGCCGCCGCCATGCCGGCCTTCGGCACGACCGGCATGCCGGCGAAAGGCCCGCGCTCGCGGTTGAAGGGATTGATTAGGCTGGTGCGCGAACCGCGCGCCGTGCGGTTGGGCATCGCTGTCGCCCTGCCGAATGCACTGTCGTACGGCACCAGTCTCGCGGCGCCCTCGTACCTCGCGCGCGTGCACCACCTCAGTCTGGCGACTTCGTCGGCCAGCGTGGCGCTCGCGAAGCTGGCGGCGATGATCATCGGCGGCCTATCCATGGGTTTCCTGTTGAGCCGTGCCATTGCGCCGCGGGTGCTGTTCTCGGTCATGGCGGTGATCGGGTTGATCGCCCAGGCGCTGCTGTTCCTCCCCGCGCACGGCATCCTGCTCGCCACGGCGGCGCTCATCGTGTGGTTGTTCGCCTTCGGCGGAATGGCCGGGGGGGCGATGACCTTGCTGCCGTCCGTGACTCGGGATCCAAATCAAGGCGGTGCGGCATCCGGACTGGTGAACCAGTGCATTTCGCTCGCCTCCTTTGCGGCACCCTCGACCTGGCTCGCCTTGCACGAGGGTGGACAGTACGTGCTGCTGGCCGCGGCCTGTCTGTTCGTCAGTGCGCTGATGTTGCCGGGCGCCGGCGCTTCGCCGACGGGTACGGCCGGTGTGTAGACCCGGCTGATCGGCTCAGACCACTCCGACGGCGGTTTCCCGCCGCCAGTCCGCGGCGGCAATGGGATCTCCATCGATGTATCCCGCTGCGACGACTGCGCCGAAACGCACGTCCCCATCGGTCACCGGTACGATGAGATGCCCCAAACTGCGCAGCCGACCGATCCCCGGATGGCCCTGTTCGATGAGCAGCGCACCGTTTTCGCTGCGCCAGCGCGGCCGGGCGATGGCCGATGCCAGATCGACGCCATCGCAGTGCAGTCCCATGAGAACCTGCAGGAGGGTCTGCACCTGACCGTCGGCCCCCGGAGTGGCGAGCCCGACAACCCCCTGCGCCGTGCGCAGCAACACCGGCGCCAGCGTGTGCACCGGTCGTTTCCCCGCAGCCGCCGCGTTGGCGCCCGCGGTGAAACCCCCGGCCCGGTTGTTGAGCGTGATCCCGAGTTCGGGAACGAAAACACACGAGCCGAAATCGTCGAAAACGCTCACCAAGGACGACACTACCATCCCGTGGGCGTCGGCGCAGGCGACCCCCGCCGTATGCAGATAGGCGCGCGGTCCACGGCGATTCGACGCCCGCGCCAACTCGATGGGCAGGTCGCGGTCCAGCAGCACGGCGCCTGCCGCGACGTCGTCGCGATACGCGAACGCGGCCGTGGTGAGCTCGATACCGATGTGGTCTGAAAGCGAGGCCTCGCAGGGTTTCATGCGGCCCAGCGCCTGCACCGACATGTTGAGGAGCACCCCCTGCGCCATGGGCGGTTGACTGGACAGCGTGAGTTCGTCCCAGCGCGTGTCGATCGGCGCGCCGAGAACGGTTTCGTGAGCCGCCAGGTCGTCGTCGCGCAGCGTCCCGCCCAACAGCCCGACCGCCTGCGACACCTGTCGGGCTGCAGTGCCGTGATAGAAGGCGGCCCGGCCGTCGGCCCCGACCTGCTCGAGCAGCGCTGCGAGCCGCGGCTGGGTCACGCGCGCACCCGGTGCGGCGTCGAACAGGGCCCAGCCGGTGGCGCGGCCGCGCACGAGACGTTCCCGATGAACGGCCAGCGCCGCCGCGAGCGGTCCGGAAACCCGCATTCCCGCGCGCGCGAGGCGCACGGCCGGTTCCAGCGCGCGGGCGAGGGGCAGGCGGCCGTGGCGCCGCGACAAGATGCACCAGGCGTCCACCATACCCGGCACGGTGATGCTGTTGGGGCCGTCGTCCGCCGCCTGGCGCTGCAGCGCCGGCGACTTTCCGGTGCCGTTGACGGCCAGCATGGCGCATCCCGGTGCGTGAACGAGCGCGAGCAGATCGCCACCGATGCTGCAGGCGTCCGGCATGATGACGCAGAGGATGGCCTGCGCCGCAATCGCCGCATCGGCGGCCGAACCGCCGGCCACCAGTATTTCCTGTCCGGCGGCCACGGCGAGGGGATGCGCCGCCGACACCGCGCCGAACCGCCCGCGCAGCGTCGGGCGCACCGCCGAAGAAAACGACTCACCGATCAATGGCACGGGGCTCCTTCGGGGGACGGCTCAAACGGCCGTGTACCCGCCATCGATGATGATGGACGTACCGGCGATGTAACGACCCGCCGCCGAGGCGAGAAACAGCACCATGGAGGACACCTCCTCGGGGTCGCCCTGTCGCCGCAGGGGAATCTGACTCTCGATCTGCTGTCGCCGTTCCGCCGGATCCTTCTGATACGACCAAAACGGATCGTTGAATGGCGTGTCGATCCATCCCGGCAGCAGGGCGTTGATGCGGATGCCCTGCGGTCCCAGCTCCGCGGTCAGGCTGCGGCACAACGCCGGCAGCGCCGCCTTGCTCGCCTGATAGGCGGACATCCCTGCGTGCCCGCGAATTGCGCCGGTCGAGGAGATGAAGATGATGCTGGGATTGTCGGATTTCGCGAGCTGCGGCGCCGCGGCCTGCGCAAACAGGAAGGGCATTCGCAGATTGAGCGCCACGGTCCGGTCCCACATGTCGCAGGTCCACTCCTCGAGCGATGCCGACAGCATGAGCGCCGCGGTCACCAGTACCGTATCGAGAGATCCGAACGTCGCCACCGCCTCGTCGACGATCTCGCGCGGTGCCTCCGCCGCGGCCAGGTCGCGCTGGATGAAGCGAATGCCTCCCGGCGCCTGTTCGTCGGCTAGATTCAGGGCCTCACGCCGGTGATCGACCAGCAGCACATTGTCGCCCCGCGCGCGAAAACCCCGCACGGCAGCCCGGCCGATGCCGGTCGCGCCGCCCGCCACGATCACGTTTGCCATGCCGTCACTCCGCTCATGAAGGCCGTCGCGTCAGGCGCAGCGGCAGGCTGCGCAGGCCACGCAGGCCGGGCTGCAATCGCAGTTGAGGTACGCCGATGATCTCGATGTCCTGCACCTTTCGCGCGAGCGCTTGGAAGAAGACTTCGCCCTCCAGCCGGGCCATCATCTGCGCGACGCAACTGTGAATCCCTGCACCATAGCCGATCTGACTCGCGGTCACCCGGCGCATGATGTCGAAGCGATCGGCATCATCCCATTTCTCCGCGTCCCGACCGGCGGAGCCGATCAACACCAGCACCTTCTGATGTTTCGAGAGCGATACGCCCTGGAACTCGAACTCCTCGAGCGTCGTGCGAAACAGCGATTGACTCGACGAGTCGAACCGCGTCGCCTCCTCGAACGCGGCGCGGGCGAGATCAGGGTCCCGGCGCAGCATTGCCCATTGTTCTGGGTGCTCCGCCAGACATCGCAAACACAGGCCGATCGAATCAATGGTCGTGTCGACCCCTGCCGACAACAGCGAACGCACCAGCAACGTCGCTTCTGCGGCGTCGATGTCGCCCGCATCGGCCTGGGCGTAGATCGCGGCCCCGATGCCGTCGGAACTCAACGCCTCACGGCGGCAGCGCGCCATGATCCACGCGGAGACGGTATCCGCCTGCGCCATCAATTCCCGATACCACGGAGTGACGGGACCGAAAGCGCCGAAGACCATCGCCCCGTAGGTCAGCATCGGGGAGCGGTCTTCGCGCTGCATGCCCACCGCGTCCGGGAACACGGTGAGCGGAAAGCGCTGCACGAGGTCCGGAATGGCGTCGATCGACCCACGCTCCAGGGCGGCCTCGATGATCGTCTCCACCTCGGCTTCGAAGACGGCGCGCAGGCGCTGCAGCCGCTCCGGGGCAAGCGCCTTCATCAACACGCGGCGCGTGCGCTGGTGCTCCGGCGGATCAACCTCGAGGATGATGCTCGGCCGGCGCCAGGGCGTCTCGAGGAAATAATTGGTGATGCCGCCGCCCCCGGCGTTGCTGAAGTGCCTCCAGTCCCCGAGCACGGCCTTGACGGGATCGTACCGCGCCACCGTCCAGATCGAGTACCTGTTGAGCCAGACGGCGGGCGCGGCGGCTGCCCGCAGCTGCGCGTAAGCCGTGAACGGATCGGCACGAAATTCGGGGGAAAACGGGTCGAGATCGGAACTCGCCGCACTCTCATGTCCGCGCTGCGTGCCGCCAGCCGTCATGCCGCACCGCCCGGGCGACGGGATGCGCGCAGCAGGCGGGTCGCCTCGACGTCGACCCCGCCGCCCGCGGTGACGACAACCCCGTAGGCGCTGCGTGCGTGCGTCGCCGAAACCTTGCCGTCGATCACGTCGGCCAGCACCCGCTCGGGATCCCGCTCCCCCGGGTCACCGAAGCCGCCGCCGCCCGCCATGACGTGGCGGTACACGTCATGGCGATTCAACGTGATGGGGTGCATGGGCATCGGCGGCAACGAACGGTCTCCGGCAGCAGAGCTGATGCGGTTGACGGCCGGCTCGCCCGTGCCGCCGCCGAACAGGCCGTGCGGCGCATGGATCGCCTTGTCGGAGCGTACGCCGAACCAAACATCGTCGGCCAGCACCCGATACTCGCGCACGATGCCGAGTCCGCCCCGATGGTTGCCCGCACCCCCGCTGTCGGGCGCAAACCCGTACCGTTCGATACGCAGCGGATAATCGGATTCGATCATCTCCACCGGAACGTTGGCCTGGTTCGACGCCATGTGCGGCACGCCCTCCTGACCGTCATGATGGGCCGTCGCACCCCACGTTCCCATGACGCATTCGGAAAACACGAAACGCCGCCCCTGATGCCAGCCGCTGAAGCTCGGCAGCGTCGAGCCGCCGGCACCGTCGGCGGCGACCGCCTCCGGCACCGCCTGCGCCAGCGCGCCGAAGAGGCAGTCGACGATGCGATAGCCGGTGATGCCGCGCGCACCGCAGGGCGCCGGATAGCGCGCGTTGAGCACCGAGGCTTCCGGAGCCACCACGTAAATGGGCCGCGTGTAACCGTGGCAATTCGGAACGTCGGGAGGCATGACCGAGCGCAGTGCCGCGTAGACGTTGGACTTGCAGAACGACAGCGGCGCATTGATGCCGCCCTTCACTTGCGGGGACGTCCCGGTCCAATCCACGGTTATTTCGTCGCCCGCGACGGTCAGTTCGACCTCGAAGCGGATCGGTTGCGGGTTTTCACCCAGACCGTCGATGTGGTCCGAAAAGCGGTAGCGTCCATCGGGAATGGCGGCGATCGCCGCCCGCGCCAGCCGCTCCGAGTAGTCCTGCAGCGCCTCGCCATAGGCGGATACGGTGTCGGCCCCGTAACGCGCGATGAGTTCCCGCATCTCGTTGTCGCCCGCGAGACACGCGGCCATCTGCGCATGAATGTCCCCGAGGACGAGCTCCGGCACTCTCACGTTGGCCGCGATGATGTCGAAGAGCGTCGCGTTCGGCGTACCGCCCTCCACGAGCTTGAGAAACGGCAGCCGCAGGCCTTCCTGGTGGATCTCGACCGCTGCCAGGGAGTTGCTGCCGGGTACCAGCCCACCCACGTCGACGTGATGCGCGATGGTGGCGGCCCAGGCGCACAGGCGCGCACCCGCGAACACCGGTCGCACGACATAGATGTCCGGGAGATGTTGACCGCTCGCGAGATACGGGTCGTTGGCGATGAACACGTCTCCAGGGGCGATGCGCCCCTCGTACTGGCGGATGAGATGCCGCATCGCATCCACGAAACTGCCGAGATGCATCGGGGTCGTCAGCCCCTGCGCGAGGTTCTGACCCGCCGCATCGCATATGGCGGTGGAGAAATCCATGGCGTCGCGGACGATCGGCGAGTGCGCCGTGCGCATGAGAATCAGGGCCATCTGGTCGGCACTCGACTCGAAGGCATTGCGAAACACTTCGAGGGAAATCGGATCGATCTTATGATCCATGCGCAGGCTCTCCCGGGACGGCGACGACGACATTCCCGAAGGCGTCGCGCCGCGCCGTCGCGCGCGGCGGTATGACGGTCGTGCCCTCGTACTCCTCGATGATGAACGGACCCGGTCGCGGTGTCGCATCCAGGGCGTCGCGGCTAATGACCGGGGTGTCGAGCAGCCCGAACTGCGGGCCGAAGTAGGCCGCCCGCGAGGCCGGGACCGGGGCCGTATTCAGCGCGGGCCGCGTTCGACCGACCGTCAGCGGACCTGGCGGAGGAACGCCGGCCGACACGCGCAGAGCCACGAACTCCAGTGCATGGCCGACGAGCTCGTGCCCGTACGTGCGGCGATATTCGTGTTCGAAGGCCGCGCGTACGGCCTCCGGCGACGGGGCCCGGTCCCCGGCGCCAGCCGGCAGTTCCACCGTCAGTTCAAAGCCCTGGCCGGCATAACGGAGTGCGGCCCGCCGGCGCACCACGGCGCCGGCAGCCTCGCCGAGGTCCGCGCGTGCCTGCCGTTCGAGCACGTTGCAGCGTTCGAGTGCCTGCGCCGCCGTGTCCGATCGCAGCGGGCGCAAGAAGGCCACCGATCGCAGCGCCACGCGGTCTGCGCACAACAGGCCGACGGCGCTGAACACCCCGGCGGCGGCCGGAACCAGCACCTGCCGGATCTGAAGCTCACGGGCCAGGCTCACGGCATGGATGCCACCGTTGCCGCCGAACGCGAAAAGGCTGTACGCGCGCGGGTCGCGTCCCCGGTAGGTCGACACCGCCTTCACCGCACGCATCATGGTCATATTCGCGAGGCGGTGAATGCCATAGGCGCCTTCCAGCAGTTCGAGGCCGAGCCTCGACGTGATGGTCGACACCGCGGCGCGCGCCAGGGTGCAATCGATCGAAACGGTTCCCCCCGCGAGGCTCGAGGGATTGATGTAGCCGAGCACGACGTTGGCATCGGTGACGGTGGCATTGGCGCCGCCTCGTGCGTAACACGCCGGCCCGGGGCGTGCCCCCGCGCTCTCCGGACCCAGCTTCAACGCGTTGCCCGCGTCGATCCGCACGATGCTGCCGCCCCCGGCGCCGACTTCACTCACGTCGATCACCGGCAGCTTGAGCGCATAGCCACCACCCTTGGCGAGACCGCCGCTCATGGAAATTCCGCCGCCCACCTCGTAGTCATCCGTGTAGGCGATTTCGCCCCGATCGATGAGGGACGCCTTGGCGGTGGTTCCGCCCATATCGAACGTGATCACGTTCGGATGGCCCGCGCGCACCGCGACGCGCGCGGCGCCGACCACCCCGGCCGCCGGCCCGCTCTCGACCACGATGGCCGGCCGCTCGAGCACCTGCCGCACGTCGATCGTGCCGCCGCTCGACTGCATCATCACCAACCTCGCGGCAATGCCCTCCCCCGTCAGGCGCTCCCGAAGGGAGAGCAGATATTGGGACACCACCGGTCCGACGTACGCGTTCACCACCGCCGTGCTGGTGCGCTCGTACTCGCGAATTTCGGGCAGCACCTCGCTCGAGACGCTGATGAAGCATCCGGGCAGCGCGGCCCGCAGCAGTTCGGCGATCCGTTGTTCGTGGACCGGATTCGCATACGAATGCAACAGTGCCACCGCCACCGCGCCGAACTCCCCCGCCCCCAACGTGGTCGCAAGCGCCCGGGCTTCGGCTTCGTCCAGCGCGGTGACGACCCCGCCAGAGGCATCGAGGCGCTCGCACACTTCGTACCGATGGCGCCGCGGCACGAGCGGCGCCGGCTTTTCGTAGAGCGGCTCGTAGAGGCGCGGCACGCGGATGCGCCGCAGTTCCAATACGTCCCGGAAGCCCGCCGTGGTGACCAGCGCGGTCTTCGCGCCCTTGGCTTCGAGAATCGTGTTTGTCGCCACCGTCGAGGCATGGCTCACTTCGGCAAAATCGGCGGGGACCGCGCCGAGCGCGGCGGTAAGCAGCCGGATCCCGTCGACGACCGCCGCGGCATAATCCTGCGGAGTCGACGGGATCTTGCAGGTAGCCAATTCGCCGTCTGGGGAAAGACAGGCGATATCGGTGAACGTGCCCCCCACATCCGCGGCGATCCTCAGCGTCGCTCCCATCAATCGCACCGATATTTGGCCAGGCGCGCCTCGTCGACCTCAATGCCGAGACCCGGTTTGTCGAGCGGCAGCATTTCTCCATCCCTGACCGCAAAGGCCTCGCTCACGACATCATCCTCGTAGTAACGGCCTGCCACCGCATAGGGATGCGTGCCCGCGGGGGCGCTGATGGGAATGACGGAGGCCATCGAGACCGCCGGCTGCGACAGCACGAAATGGATGTTCGCGGCGTTCCCGATGGCAGATTCGATCGACCCGTTGACGTCGCAGGGGATGCGCTCTGCATCGGCCAGCGCGGCCACCGCCCGGGCGCCCACGAAACCGCCCGCCTTCGCGAGATAAATGGATAGGCAGTCCGCCGCGCGGCGCTGCACGACCTCCACCGCGTCCGCCATGTCCCAGCAGGATTCATCCGCGACGATGGGGACCCGCGAGTGCGCGGTCACTTCGGCGAGATAGGTCAGCCCGACGGTGGGCTGTTCGACGAGATCGACGCCGGCCTCGGTGAGCCGGTCGACCAGCATCCGCGCGCGTTTTGCATGCCCGAACCCCTGATTGGCGTCGAGCCGTAGAACGATGCCGGCGCCCAATTCCCGTCGCAGCGTGCGCACCAGACGGATGTCGCGCTCCGGATCGACTCCGCCCTTCACCTGCAGTGCGCGAACGCCGTCCGCAACCGCCGCCACTCCCTCGTTGGCCGCCTCCGCCTCGTTCATGAGGCCGATCATGTGCGCCACGGGAACTGACTCCCGGACCTTGCCGCCCAGCAGCCGATAAATGGGCTCTCCCACGCACTTCCCCCACAGATCATGCAGTGCGATGTCGACCGCACACTTGGCGTAGGGGTTGCCGACGAGCAGCCGGTCCATGGTCTGGCGCGCCGCGGTTACCGCGGTCGGGTCCGTCCCGGTCAGCGCCGGAGCGATGAAGTCGTTGATCATGCGGATGACGGTGGCCGGCGTTTCCCCGGATCGTCGTCCGAAATCCCCTCCCCAGTCCGGCAGCGGCGTCGCCTCTCCATACCCGATCACACCCTCGTCCGTGTGAATGCGGACCAGCACGAAATGGCCCAACTCGACGTTCAAGCCGGCCCATTTGAAGCTGCGGCGATTCGGCAAGCGAAATGCGGATGCGGCGATGGAGCGTATTTTCATCTCGACCTGCGTGGCGTGCGGGCGGGTTTGCGGACCTCATGCTAACGTCAGGCCGATTCATTTCCAAGAATTTTTTTCTTAAATGAAAATAACGCTTCCCGTCGCCCTGGGACCCCGTGTCATTTCCGTCACCCCTTGCCGGGTTCCACGGGCAGCGCCGCCGAATTCATCATGTGGGAGATGTCCTCGGGACTTCCGGGATCATGCGACACGGACAGCACCCGGGCATCGTCGCGACTGACAGAAATATAGATGTGCCGCATGCTGCTGTCGAAATAGGCACTCTCGCCGCGATCCAGACGGAACGGCGCGTAATGCTCGGTGTGCACCTCGATCGATCCGGAGAGAACGTAGACGAACTCCTCCCCCCGATGCTGACTCCAATGGTCGAACTCCTCGACCGAGCGGGCCCGGATCAGAATTTCCAGCGGCACCATGGCCTTGCGCGACAGCTCCGAGGAATGCGCGCGGTAGTCGTACTGGCCGCTGGCGAACAGATCGCCCTCGTCCCGGCGGGTCGTCGTCTTGCGCCCCGACACGACACTCTTGCTGCCGGCGCGTACGAAGTCTTCGATGCTGACACCCAACCCATCGCAGATGCGTTTCATGATGTCGAATGAGGGCGAGATCTGGCTGTTCTCGATCTTCGACAGGTTGGAGATCGAGACGCCCGTCGATTTGCTCACCTCCGCCAGAGTTTGATCCAACGTGCGCCGGATCTCTCGCAGACGCAGGCCGATTTGATTGCTTTCCATTGCCGTCGCTTCCCGTGCCATGTGTCCGCTCCCAACGCTCCGCTAAAGCTCGCACCATATTTTCTCATAAGAAATATGTGTTAGCTTGCATCAAAATGACCCAGAACCCGCCCTCCACCGCGACAACACAGGCCCCAACCGCGACGCGGGTCAGCCGGCTCTTCGTTTTGTTGTGCGGCTACGAGATACTGCCCAAGACCGTCTCCACCCGCGACCGCGGCGGGCGCTTCATTCTGAGCGAACCGGTGTGCGTTTATCTGCTCGACACGACGGCGGGTTGGGTGCTGCTCGACGCGGGCATGAACCCGGCCAATGGCCGCGACCCGACGCGGATGCAGGAGCGCTTCTGGCGCCATGGCAGGACGGCGCCGGTGGTGCGCGATGCGCACCTGCTCGAGCGTCAACTGACCGCCATCGGGGTGGGCTTCGCCGACATCGGCCACGTCATACTCTCACACCTTCATTACGATCATGCCGGTTGCCTGAACCGGTTGTTGCACGCCCGCGTTTCCGTGCAGCGACGCGAGCACGACCACGCCTTCGGCGCAAATCCGGGAATGGCCTACTTCCGCGACGAGTATGCCGATCCACGCCTGCGGTGGGACTTGCACGATGGCGACTGGGAAGCACTGCCGGGTCTGCGCCTGCTCGATACCCGGGGGCACACCCATGGCCATCAGTCGGCCCTGGTAGACCTGCCGGAAAGCGGCACCCTGATCCTGCCGTTCGATGCCGCGGACCTGCGCGAAAATCTCGACCAGGAAATTCTGCCCGGCGAAAGCTGCGACGACCCTGCCGCGCTCGGCGCCATCCGACGCCTGAAGGCCTGCCGCGGGACCACGTTGCTGTTTCACGATCCGGTCGAGATTCAATCGATGAAACTCGCACCGGAGTGCTACGCCTAGGGTCGGCTGTGTGAGGTCAGTTGCGCCAATGCTTGACACGCCGTAAGTGCCCGCTTACCGTAAACTATGACTTACGGAAGCGCATCCTGAGGCCGCGCGACCGGCTCGCCCCATGGACGCGCGTTCATTTGCCGCGGGCTTGTGGCCGATTGCGGCGGTCGTCTTCATCGCCTTCTTCATCATCGGCATGGCCATGCCCGTGCTGCCCTTGCACCTCCACGACCGGTTGGGCATGGGTACCCTCGTGGTGGGGATCGTCGCGGGCAGCCAATTCGGCGCCGCGCTGGTCTCGAGGTTTGTGGCGGGACACCATGCCGATCGCCATGGGCCGAAGCGGGCCGTCAGCCGCGGTCTGATGGCCGCCGTGGCTGCCGGCGTCCTTTATGAAATATCGCTGCGGGTCATCGACACACCCTGGCTGTCGCTTGGACTGCTGCTCTGCGGGCGGGGCCTGATCGGTGTCGCCGAAAGTTTTGTGATCACGGGCGCGCTCAGCTGGGGACTCGCCCTGGGTGGCGTGCAAAACACCGGCAAGGTGATCGGCTGGCTCGGCATGCCGATGTACGCGGCCTTCGCCCTCGGCGCGCCGGCGGGCTCGGCGGTCTACGCGGCGTATGGATTTGAGGCAATCGCCTGGATCACGATGCTGGCGCCCCTTGCCGGTGGTTGGCTGGTCACCCTGCGGCCGGGAACGACGCCGGCGGCGAGGCCGCGTCCCGCACTGCTCGGGATATTACACGTCGTCGGCATGCCGGGCGTGGGTCTGGCGCTCGGCTGCGTCGGCTTCGGCTCCATCACCATTTTCATCTCCCTGCTGTTCGCGCAGCGCGGCTGGAGCGGGGCCTGGGGCGCCTTCTCGGCCCTGAGCGTCGCGTTCCTCCTCACGCGCGCCCTCGCGGGGCATCTACCCGATCGGCTCGGGGGTGCCCGGATGGCATTGTTCAGCGTTCTGGTGGAGGCGATCGGTCAGGCGTTCATCTGGCTCGCGCCCTCATCCTCCTGGGTTTTCCTGGGCGCCGCCCTGACCGGCGTGGGCTACTCGTTCGTTTATCCGGGGTTCGGCATCGAGGCGGTCCGCCGTGCGCCGCCCGAGAGCCGTGGTCTGGTGATGGGTGCGTACACCGCCAGTCTCGATCTCGCGCTGGGGCTCGCAGGCCCGGGCCTCGGGCTGGTCGCCGCGCATGCAGGGCTCGCCGCCGTTTACGGGACCTCCACGGTGCTGGTGTTCAGCGCGGCGGGGGTCGCGCTGCGTCTGCTGCCGGCTCGCCCCTCACCCGGCGGGTGATGCCGGGGTCGCAGGCACCGGCGACTGTTCCCGGATCATGCGTTCGATCACGTGCCGGGCGCGAACCCCGCCGGCGTCGATGCTGAACGCCTTGAGCTTCGATTGTGGATTGGCGGCCATCGACTGCTGCTGGGCTTCCAGCACCGCCACGTCCTCGAGAAACACGCCACCCTGCTGTTTCTTCAGGCGCGACGTAAAGCCGACGTCGTGAATATCGAAGTTGCGCGCCATGCCCCAGAAATAGTGGCTGCTGGTCGCCGATTCCGGCGTCAAGGCATCGATCACGAAGCCACGCACGCCCGAGTCATGCGCCTCGAGGGTGGCGGCGGCCGCTACCGGCGCAACACCGACGTCGATGATCACGGACGACGGCGCGATGAAGTGGCACACCTGCCACCGGTCCACCGGGCCATCCTGCTTCAGCGCATTGCGCCAGAACGGCGGCGCATCGATTCCTGGCATCCATCGGGAGACGGTCACGTGATCGCCCTCCGTGTGCGTCTCGATCGGCGCCTCGAGAATTTCTCGCTGACCGATCGAGCCCTGATGCGTGTAAGTCTCGTGGCTCAGATCCATCAGGTTGTCGATCACGAGCCGATAGTCGCATTTGATGTGATAGTAGCCCCCGTCGAAGGTCCAACCGTCCTGGGAACATGGCCAGAAATCGGGCACCAGACTCTCATCGGCACGCGCGGGATCGCCAATCCACACCCACACGAAGCGATGGCGCTCGACGACCGGGTACGCCTTGACGCACACGCTTTTGTGCACCCGCTCCGTGGGAACGGGCATTTCCAACGCGTGACCGTCGCTGCCGATGAGCAGTCCGTGATAGCGGCAGCGGATGTTGTCGCCCTCCTTGATCCCCATCGAGAGCGGGAGCAGCCGATGCGGACAAGCATCTTGCAGGGCCACAACCTGGCGGTCGAACTTTCGATACAGCATGACCGGCTGGCCGCACACTGTACGGGCGAGAGGCGTACGGTCCACCTCATGGTCCCAGCAGGCGACATACCAGTGGTCGACAATGAACATAGCCGAATTCCTCCCCCGTTGTCACCGGAAGATTAGCCTTCCCTGCGGCGGATGTCGCGCCGGAAACGCTCAAGCCAGACGACGTTCACCCACCGGGTTCCGGCGCACGCGGAGCACCAGCATCGCGATGACCACGCCCACCGGTATCGCGGCGATCAGGGTCATCGTCGTGCCGATCGACCATTGCGACGACAACGCCAGGCCGCCGAGCGGCGGCAACGCGACGCCCCCGATGCGGCCCATGCCGCCCGCCCATCCGATCCCGGTGCTGCGCGCATGAGTCGGGTACACCTGGGAGAGCAAGGTGTTCAGAATGGCCTGACCCCCGCTCTGGAAGAAGTTGAGGCACAGGAGGATCGCGACGAACGAGGTCGCCTGAAAGGGCACGAGGCCGAGCAGCAGCAGGGACGCCGCGAGCCCCAGATAATAGACCGGTGCCACGCGGGTCGCGGCGACCCGGTCCAGCAGCCATCCGGAGGTCAGTGAACCCGCGAGTCCGCCCCAAAACCCGATCAGCGCATAGACTGCGAACCGTTTGATCGGAATTCCGGCCATCTCCTGAAAGAACGTGGGAAGCCAGGCGGCCACGAGCGCGATGCCCCCCATGCTCAGGAACGTGGCCGCCCAGAGCAGCATCGTCGTCCGCCGATGTCCGCGGTCGAACAGGATCGCCGCGTTCCCGGTCTGCGATGCCCGGCTGCCGTCGCCGGACACGAAGTTCACGCCTGGCGGCGGCACCATAGCCCCGGGATCCAGCCGCTTCATCCCGGCCCGAATTCTCGCCGGGTCCGCACCGGCATCGGCCAGATAGGGGAGCGACTCGGGCAGCCAGAACAGAACGCCCGGCAGCAGCAGCAACGGCAGCACCCCGCCGATCACGAAGGCGCTCTGCCACCCATACCCGTCGAGCAGCCAGACGGCGACCAGCCCCCCTGCCGCGGAGCCGGCGCTGTAGGCCACGAACGCGATCGAGATGTAGGTGCCGCGTCGCCGGCGCGGCACCGTCTCGGCGATCAGCGCTATCGCCATGGGCAGCAACCCCGACATGAACAGACCCGCGATACCCCGGAGCACCGCCAGTTGCAGGAGGGTTTCCGCCAGCGGCGTGAGCAGCGTGATCATCCCGAATGCCGCGCTGCAGATCGCCATCATGCGCTGGCGGCCGAACCGGTCCGCCAGGGGCGTGGCGACGAACGCGCCCACGGCGAGACCGGCCTGCTGCATCAGGAACACGGTGGTCATGGCGGCCGGGGCAACACCGAAACCGGCAGCGATCGCCGGCGCGATCTTGCCGACGACGAACACGTCGAAAGCATCGATGGACATGAGCAGCGCACAAATGAGCAGCACGATGCGGTGAGTGCCGCGGATCTCCCGATCATCGACGAAACGCTGCAGCGAGTAGGGCTCCGGGGTCATCAGCCATTTTGTCAGCATACGGCCGGCTTCGTCACCCTCGACGGGCCGTGTAGGCGCATCGCTGACGCGATGTCGGCGTAGGATCGGCTTGTCGTCCCGCGCCGATCCTCTAGATTTCAGGATGCCGGGTGCAGGTCCGGAAGGGAGGAGCGATCATGCTGAACCGTCGACTGCGGGCGCCGAGCGCCCGCGACACCGGCGCCGCGGTGCGGTTCTTCGCCGCGTTACTGGTCGCTCCCGCCGCGTTTCCCCAGTCGTCATCCTCGCCCCTGGATGCTCCGTGGCTGCCGGACGTCGGCAAACTGCCGCTCACCGCCGGTTTCAACGACATCGACGGCGCGGGCGGCGGCGGCCTCGTGCCCTGGGCGTTGATCACGGGTTACGGCACCGACGAAAGCTGGGGCGCGAATGTGCACGACACCGAGGTGCTGCTCCGAGACTTCCGCCTGCGCAGCTACGGCGCGGCTGTGGGGATTTTCGACCGCGTTGAGTTTTCAGTGGCAAAAGATGTTTTCACGGCCAAGGGCACCGCCCTGGCGGGACTTGCCGTCCAACAAATGGTATATGGCGCGAAGCTGCACCTCACGGGCGATGCCGTGTACGATCAGGACAGCTGGGCGCCGCAAACCGCCGTCGGCATCGAATACAAACGCAACAGCGGCATCAGCGACGCGCCGCTGACCGACCCCCGCCAGCTCGGCGCCGGCGGGGACTCCGGCATCGACTACTATTTGAGCGCCACCAAAATTTATCTCCCCGGGAGCTTGTTGGTGAATCTCACCCTCCGATATACGAACGCCAACGAGTTCGGGCTGCTTGGCTTCGGCGGTGACCTGAAGCGCGGCCGGTCGGTGGAGGTCGAGGGCACTGTCGCCTACCTGATCATGCGGGAGCTGGCGGTTGGCGCCGAATATCGGGACAGGCCTCACGACCTGCCGGCGGACGACGAGCATCCGGCATGGGACGCCTTCGTGGCGTGGACTCCCTCGCGGCACCTCTCAGTGGTCGCCGCCTATGTCTCATTGAGCAGCATCCTGGGCGCCGTAACCACCGACACACACGCGCAAAGCGGGGCGTATCTGTCGATGCAGGTGGGATTCTGAACCATGCGAGGACTCAGGCGTCGTTCTGGTTTCGTGGTTGCCGGCCTGTTCATCGGCCTCGGCGTATTTGCCCCGCCCGCACGGGCCAATCTGTACGACGCCCTGGGCGGTGAACGGGTGCTGCGTGCCGCCGTCGAGCGGTTCACCGACGTCGTCGAGGCCGACAGCCGCATCAACTTCACATTCGCGGAGGCCGATCTCGGCCGCTTCAAGCAGCTCCTGTACGAACAGCTCTGCCACTTGAGCGGCGGACCGTGCGAGTACACGGGACGGGACATGCGGACGGCGCACGCCAAACTCGCGATCACCACCGCCCAGTTCAATGCCCTGGCCGAGGATCTGTACATCGGGCTCACGCAGGCCGGCGTTCCCTACCGGTTGCAGAACAAACTCATGGCGCGGCTTGCCCCGATGAAGCGGGACATAGTCAAGGACGGTCGCGCGGCCTCGGAATAGGATGGCGCCCGTTCAGTGGGATTGATCGCCCTGCGCCGCGTTGGAATAGTGCGGACGCACCACCGGGACCTCGCGCGCGGACAGGACCGGGCGCGGGGCCGCCTGCGCTGCGGCGGGGGCGATTGCGGCGCTTTGCGCAACCTTGTCCCCGTCGTCCGGCCGGGACTTTTTCTCCAACGCCGCGCGTTGCGCGGCCAGCAGCGCGGCGTCGCCCGGTCTCGCCTCGACGGCAGCGTTGCAGGAATCCAGGTCTCCCAGCGACGTGCAGCGAAAGACGGCGCGCTGAACCTTCACCTCGGCGTCGGCGCGTTCGAGATTGTCGAAGAATCGCTCTTCACCCACGAGACTGCGTGCAACCCGCAGCCGGGTGGTGAGCTGCGGCGTCGCAAAATGAGCCGCCTCTGCAGTCTGCAACACCCGCAGCGCCTCGTGGAAACAGCCGGCATCGCTCCACGCATCCGCGAGCTTGAAATAGCCCTCGAGCGCGGCGGGATCGCGTTTCAGCGCGGACTCGGCCGTCTGGACCGCGGGTTGATTCACCGCCTTCTGACACTCCGCGGGCGAGGCCATTTCGCGCGGCTCGGCCGCGGCGCCAGCCGCGACGAGCAGGCAGGCGCAGGGCAACACCGCCCACACCCGGTTACTTGTAGCCATCGATGTTGCCTCCGCGGCTCAGGCGGTCGAACACCCATAATCCGTTCGGCAGTCGCACGAGGTTGAACAGGTACCATTGATCGACCGTCCGATAGGGCGGTCTCTCCCGCGCCACCATCGCGTCGACGTCGGCGCGTATCTGTGTCATACCACCGCCCGGACGGACCGCGCCCGCGGCGTCGCCCGGATTCACGCCTCGTACGTTGTCCTCGGCGTTTTTCAATATTTCCTGCGCGACGACGGAGGCGTCCCGGAACGCGGGACTGCCCTGCACGTCCTGGCTCAACAGCACGATATAGTCACAGCGCTCGAGCACCGGAGCGATCGATGCCTTGAACACCGGTGCAAAGCGAATCACGTTCTCGCTGGCATCCGCCGACGTGGCCGCGAAGGCGATATGGTTCGCCGCCAGCGTGAGTGCCTGCTTGACCCCGAACTCATTGGGGTTGTCGCACGCCAGCGCGACCGCCGCGACCGCGCGCTGCAAGACCGTCAAGTCGGGCGCATGGGTGGCATCACGGGCGGCCGCGAGCGCCTCATCGGCCCGTTGGGCGGCGAGCGGCACATAGCCCAAGTGCCCGGGGGTGACGTGAACCCCCGTGATCGCATGGCCGATGTGCACGTGCGCGATGGTCGGCGGGCGGGTGATGCAGCCGGCGGCGACGGCCGTCCAGGCCAGAAGCACCGGAAAAAGGCGGCCTCTCATTCGCGCAACTCCCGCACCACGCGGATGCCGACGGTGCTCGTTCGGTAGTCAGTCATGAAATGATCGCGATACGCCGCGCGGACGAATTGGGGGGAGGAAAACCACGATCCTCCCCGCACCTCGTGCTCCGCACACGGAGGATCCAGGCGCGCCGTGCCATCCGCCGGCGCACCGCGGTAATCGGCGTGCCAGCAATCGAGGGTCCATTCGAAGACGTTACCCAGAAGATCCTTCAGTCCGAAGCCGTTGGCCTGGAACGAGCCCACCGGCGCCGTTGCGACGAAGCCGTCGGTGCACCCGAAGATCGTCCACCCCGGGTAGCGGCGTGCGGCGCTCTGATCCGCGACATTCGCCATCGCGCAGGCATCGGTGGCCGAGGCGCCCCAGGGAACGGGCGACGTGGTGCCCGCGCGTGCGGCGTACTCCCATTCGGAGGCACTCGGCAGGCGGTACCGGTGCCCGCTCCGGGCCGAGAGCCATACCGCGTAGTCGCTGGCGTCCTGCCAGGAGACACACGTCACCGGATGCGTCGCCGTTTGCGCGAACCCCGGAGTCTCCCAATTTGCCGCGGCATCGCGGTGCCAGCGGCCGTCATAGACGTCGCAGCCGCTCAGCGGCCGCCGGGTCGCGGCGGCGAACTCGCGAAACTCCGCAACGGTGACTTCGGTGGTCGAGAGCCCGAAAGGCGCGGCGATCACGACGCGGTGCGAGGGCCTTTCCGAGGGCAACGCGTTTGGATCCGCTTCGTCGGCGCCCTGTTGAAACACACCGGCCGGCACGACCGTGACGAGCGGGCAGGCGGGGCAGTCGTGCAGCACAGTCCCCGGCGCGGGGCGGACCGGCGCCGGGGCCGGCGCGGGCGGCGCGACCGGTGCCGTCGCGACCGGCGTCACCCGCGGGGCGACAGGTCGTCCGACGTACCAGCCCACGGCGAGCCCCAGCACGGCGACCAGCAGAGTCCCAACCGACCATGCTGCCCGGCTGCTGAATTGCGGGGCCGGCGGCGACGGGAGAAACTCCTCGAGGAACTTTCGCACCGTCGGCGTTCGTCGACTGGGATCGAATTCGAGCGCGTGTTTGAGGGCCGCATATTCACCCGCACTCAAACCCGCCGCGGGCGGTGCCGGCGAGTCGGTCAGGGCGCCATGGGGTCCGAAGGGCACCGCCCCGGCCAGGAGTTCGTAGGCAAGACCGGCGAGGGCATACACGTCGTCCGACACCTGGGCGGGGTGACGCGCCCGTAATTGCGGACTGGCGTAGCGCGGCGTGACGCCCGCGGGTCCTGCCGGCCCACGGCCCGGACCGTCCAGCCGGGCTTCCGTGACCCAGCGCGACACGCCGAAATCGATGACCTTGATCTCCCCGGAGTCGGTCAGGATGACGTTGCCGGGCTTGAGGTCCCCGTGCACGATCTCGCTAAGATGCGCGTGCGCCAACGCCTCGCCGACAGCCGCGATGAAGCGAAGCGCGCGGTCGCGCTCCAGGGCTGGAGCGACGGACGACTGGCTCGTGCGCAAAATATGAGACAGGGGGCGGCCCGTCAGGTATTCCATCGTCATGAAGACGACGGCGCCGTCGCGATCGCAATCGAAAACCCGCACGATGTTCGGATGCGTCAACTGTTGAAGTTTCTGCGCCTCGCGCTGCAGCGATGCCACCGCGCCGGGCTGACCGGCAAGTGCCAGGGTCAGCACCTTGATCGCGACGTGAGTGTCCGGGGATCCCGACTCGACGCGGCGCAGGTCGACCGCTTTATAGACACGGCTCATGCCGCCTTCGCCGATCAGCTGGACGAGGCTGAATCGCGCCTTGAGGAGGTCACCGACGGCAACCGAGGCCGGCGTTCTCTCGCCTGGTTCCGCCTCGAGCGGCTCCTCACCCTCCGAACGCAGTACGATCGTCGGCGGCTCGTCCGGGTCCGGCTCAGGCGCCCCGTCGCTCCCCCGCTCCCGGTCGACCTCTTCCAGGCATTCCGCGACACTCTTGCCCTCGGTCTGCAAGGTGCGCAGCCGCCGAGCAATGGATTCCACCGGCTCCGCCGAGTCCTCGGGGGGCGCGCCATTGCCGTCGCTTTCCGAACCCTGTTTCACGTTGCGGCGACCATCCCCAAAGATCCCCGATGGTGGCGAGTTTTTGCGTCGCGCGTCAGTGGCACGGGCGCGGCGAAAACACGTAGGAGCCTTCCGACAGAGCTAAGATCCGAGCTTCAATCGGCCGTGCGCCCCGTTCAACGTCCTGGCCAGCAAACTCGTCACCGCATAGACGGCGTCGACGTGCGGCGTCGGCAGTTCGACCAGCCGCGCCAGTTCGACGACCGAGCCCATCAGCGCCTCGATCTCGAGCGGCCGGCCCGCCTCGACATCCTGGAGCATGCTCGTCTTGTGCTCGCCGACCGCGGCGGCGCCGGCGATGCGCTTGTCGATCGACACCCGGAAGCGCACGCCGAGCTTCTCGGCCACCGCCCGGCTTTCCTGCATCACGGCGGCGGCGAGTGACCGCGTCGGCTCGAACCCGCAGATGCCCGCAAGCGTCGCGTGCGTGAGTGCGCTCACGGGGTTGAAAACCATGTTACCCCACAGTTTCAGCCAGATTTCAGAGCGGATGTCTGTGGTGATCGGCGCCTTGAATCCGGCCCGCACGAGCGCCGCGGAAAGGCGCTGCACGCGCTCCGACTTGCTGCCGTCCGGTTCGCCCAACGTGAAGCGATTGCCCTCGATGATTTTCACGACGCCGGGCGCGAGGAGTTCCGACGCCGGATAGACGACGCTGCCGATGATGCGCTCGTTCTCGACGGTGGCCGCGATCGAGCCGTCGGGGTCCGCCGCGCGCACCGGTCGGCCGTCGAAGGCGCCCCCCAGCTTTTGAAAATACCACCAGGGTATGCCGTTCTGCAGGGTCAGCAGCACGGTGTCCCCCGTCAGGAGCCGCTTCAGACCCGCCACGAGCGGCGTCACCTGATGCGCCTTGACCGCGAGAAACACCGCATCCTGCGGGCCGCAGTCCTCGAATGTCGTGGCCATGCAGTGGCGCGCGATGTGTTCGCTGCCGTCCTCCTCGATGAGCTTGAAGCCGTCGCGTCGGATGACGTCGAGGTTCGCGCCCCGCGCGATGAAGGTGACCTCCTCGCCCGCCAGACTCAGGCGTGCGCCCAGATACCCGCCGATGGAACCTGCGCCGACGATGGCAATTTTCATGGGAGGCCCCGTCAGCCCAGCCCCAGTTTCTGGGCGAGGCCGATGCGCTGCAATTTGCCGGTGGCGCCCTTGGGGATCTCGTCCATGAAGATGAGTTTACGGGGAACCTTGAAATCCGCGACCTTCGTGGCCACGTAGTCCCGCAACTCCCCTTCGCTTGCCGTCATGCCGTCGCGCAGCACGACCACGGCGCCGACCTCCTCGCCCAGGCGCTCGTGGGGAATGCCGAAGGTGACGACCTGTTGCACCGCCGGATGATCCATCAACACCTCGTCGATTTCCCGCGGCGCGATCTTCTCACCGCCGCGGTTGATGATTTCCTTGAGCCGGCCCGTGATCGAGACATATCCGTCCGCATCCTGAACGCCCTGATCGCCGGTCCTGAACCATCCCCGTGAGAAGGCCTCGGCGTTGGCGCCGGGATTGTTCTCGTACCCGGCGGTGACGTTGTCGCCGCGAATGACGATCTCACCCGGCACGCCGGCGGCGACGAGGCCGCCGTCCTCGTCCATGATGGCCACCTCGGGACCCGCGGCCAGTCCGACGGTGCCGGGTTTGCGAACGCGCGGGGGCAGAGGGTTGCAGGCCATTTGATGGGCCGCCTCGGTCATGCCGTAGGCCTCGACCACGGGACAGCCGAAAACCTGCTCCAATTCCTTCAGCACCTGCGGCGGCAGCGAGGCGGACGACGAGCGGATGAAACGCAGCCTGTTCGCCGCGATGACCTCGGCGCTGTGACGCGCCCGCATCAACACGGCCTGATGCATCGTGGGTACCGCGCTATACCAGGTCGGCTTCGCCGCCTCCATCCAGCCGAAAAATTTGAGCGCGTTGAACCCCGGCGTGCAATACACGCTGCCGCCCGCCGACAACGGTGCCAGCAACGCCGCGATCAAGCCGTGAATATGGAACAGCGGCATCACGTTGAGCCCCCGGTCGACGGCGTCGAGTGCCAGGCTTTCCCGGATGTTGCGCGCGGACGCGCATACGTTCCGTTGCGTCAGCGGCACGATCTTCGGTCGCGACGTGGTTCCCGAGGTGTGCAGCACCAGCGCAATGTCCTCCCTGTCCGATGCTCGCGCTGACGCGGGACGATCGCCGGCGAGCGCGCTCGTATCCAGCGCAAAGCGGCCGGCGCCGCGCTCGGGCTGCGGCTGCAACCGCGCCACCGGAATCGCCAGCCTTTTCGCGACGTCGACGACCGGCGACGGGCTGCCCTGCTCGACGATGACGACTTTCGCGCGCAGGTCAGTCAGATAAAATTCGAGCTCGTCCGCCCTGTAACCCGGGTTGAGCGGTGCCGAGGCCGCAGCGCTCGCCACCGACAGGAACGCCGTCGCCATGTCGGGGCCGTTCGGCAGCACGATCGCCACCCTGTCCCCCGCTCCGATGCCCACGGCATTGAGCGCAGCGGCCGTCTCTGCGACCTGAGTGCGCAGCGCGTCGAAGGTCAGATCCACGGCGAGGGGTGCCGAGATCGCGACCGCCGATCCCGTACCCGAACCCAGCAGCTCCTGCAAGGTCAATCCAATGGTCATCCGTCAACTCCCCGGTGATTGGCCCCGCCGCCCACGCGACACCGGGGAAGATGGTATCAGAGGCACCGTGCCGGCCGACCGCGCTAGCGGAGCACCGTGAGCGTGTTGCGCCTGATGAGTTCGAAGTCGATTTCCACGCCGAGGCCCGGCCCCATCGGCGCATGCACCAGGCCCTGGCCGTCGACTTCGATGTCTTGCACCAGACCATATTTGTTGGCCGCATCCGGCAGCAGCACCTCGAAATACTCGCAATTGCGGATGGCCATGGCGACGTGCAGGCAGGCCACGTTGTTGAGTGAGTTGCTGCCGTGATGGATCTCGAAATTCATGCCGAACGCTTCGGCGAGGTGCGCCGCCTTCACGCAGGTGGTGATGCCCCCCTTGAAGCACACGTCGCCGCGCAGGAAGTCGGTCGCCTGGCCCAGCAGCCAGGGTGCGTATTGATCGAGGCCGCCGAACGGCAACTCCGTCGCCATCAACGGCACCCTGACCTGCTGGCGCAGCTTTTGATAACCCTGAATGTTCCACTGCGCGAGCGGATCCTCGAACCAGTGGAAATCGAGCGCCTCGATGGCACGCCCGACTCGCGCGGCGGTCGGGTAGTCGTAGCTCCAGGTGGCGTCGAGCATCAACGGATAACCGTCGCCCACGGCTTCGCGAACCGCCGTGCAGACTTTGATGTCTTCCGCCGCCGGATGCGGCGGGTGGATCTTGTAGGCCTGCCAGCCGCGCGCCTGGTAATACGAGGCCTGCTCGCAATATTCCCGGACGGAGCCGAGGGACTGTGAGCTGGCGTATGCCGGCATACTGCGGCGATACGATCCCAGGAGCTGATGAATGGGCAGGCCGGCGATCTTGCCCGCCAGATCCCACAGGGCCACGTCCACGGCGCCGATCGCCCGCACCATGGTCTGCCGCCCGCGGCCCCAGATGCGCTGATAGATCAGCTCCCGATCGAGGGGGTCCTGGTCGACGATCAGAGGTTTCAGCGACTGGATCAGTCCAGGCCCCTCGATTTCAACATCGCGGGTCGCGCCGCCCAGAAAGGCATGCCCGGTCACACCCTCGTCGGTGAGGATCGCAAGCAGCCCCAGCGTGGCGGTGCCCCCCGGCAAGCGGATGTTCAAGCCGTAAACCACCGGTGGCACACCGTCCCAGCGGAACAATGTCAGCGTTACGTCGACGATTTTCATCAAATTTTGCCTCCGCGCATGCCGGAGTTGCCGCCCACGGTGCCCCGGTGAATGCCCAACGGTCGCCGGTTCGCGCCCCGACGTCGGGACGTCGACTCATCCGGCAGTTGTGAATGCGCGTCGCAACGCCTCGATTTTCGCAGCCGTGAAATTCCTCGCGAGGCTCGTGTCCCGGGCGACGGCATCGAAGCCATGGAACGCCCCCGGAACCACCACGAGTTCGGTGGGGACCCCGGCATCGATCAACCGGGAGGCATAGCCGATGTCCTCCTCCACGAACAGGTCGATCGATCCCACGCCGATGAACGCGGGCGGCAGACCGGCCAGGGAACGGGTGCGGGACGGCACCGCGCTCGCCGGTACCGTTGACGTGCCGGGCGCCTGCCCTAGAAAGGAGTGCCAGCCGAAGCGATTCTTCGGCGCGGTCCAGAGTATCGTGCCGATGGGGCTCGGCGGATGGTGCGAAGTGCCCGTGCGGTCATCCAGCATCGGATAGATGAGCACTTGAAGGACGAGCGGTATCTCGCCCCGCTCGCGCGCCGTGAGCGCCAGGAGCGCGGCATGTCCGCCGCCTGCGCTTTCGCCCATCACGGCGATGCGCGCAGGATCGGCGCCGAGTTCTGCGGCGTTGGCGTGCAGCCAGGACAGTCCGGCGTAATTGTCCTCGATGGATCCCGTGAAACGCGTCTCCGGTGCGAGACGATAATCCACCGTAACGATCACGCAATCGAGGGCGGCCGCCACGGCCTGCAGTTCCGCGATCGAGGCCTGAGCGTCTCCCGCCACGAAACCGCCGCCATGCGTGTGCAAAATGGCCCCCCGGCGGGCCCCCGGCTTGGCGTTGATGACGTAGAGGGTGACCGCCGGAGCGCCGGCCGGGCCCGCAATCGAGCGTTTGCCGAAGGGCGGCGTGCCGAGGGGTGGCCTTCCAAAGGCCTTCATGCCCTCCCGACTCGCCTGCAAGGTGGCGGCCGACAATTCGGCCATTCCGCTCGAGGTCGCAAGAAACTGTCGCGCGCTCTCTCTCAGTTCGGGGGCGATGAACGACAAATCCGGCACCGGCGTCGGCGCCGCCTTTGCAAAAGGGCATTCCCACCCCGCCGCCGCCACGACCGCAAGGCCACCGCGGATCATCAGGTCGCGCCGGGTCAGGATTCCCATACGCCGCAGGCTAACGTATGGGGATCACCGAGTAAATGGACCGGCCTGCGGCTGCACCTAAGTCTTAGCTGATGCCCTGCTCGGCCGCGATCGCCTGAATCTTCTTCAAGTGCGTCTTGAGCGTCGGGAGCGTGGCCTTGGCGAACGCCCGTGCGTCGGGATCCTTGCCGGAGGTTGCCTCCTTCTGGAACTCCTTGATGTCGTCCTGATGGTCCTTGATCATGCCTTTCACGTATGACTTGTCGAACGTCGACCCGCTCAGAATTTCGAGCTTGGTTTTCGTGGCCTTTTGCATCATGCTCGGGCTGGTGGGCAGCTCGACGTTCTTGCTGTCCGCGAGAGCCTTGAGTTTGTCGTTCGCCGCGCTGTGATCGGTGACCATCATCGCGCCAAAGTCCTTGACCGCGGGCAGCGTCGACTTATCCTGCGCGAGTTTGCCCAATTCCACTTCCGCCATGCCCCCTTCCGCCGCATTCTTGAAGAAGGAAGCGTCCGGATTCTTGTCGGCCGCGAACACGACCGCGGACGGAACCATGAGAGCGAGCGTGAGCATTAACGGTTTGCGCATGATGATCTCCTTTTTTATTCGGGCGGTTGCCCATCGATGGCATTGAACCCCGGCGCCCACGGCTAGCCCAGTCGGCGGGGGCCCCGAGGCGGGGAAGGATCTTGCCGACACCTTTCCGCGGCCGCCTCACGGGGTGCGCTGGTGCGCCGGCACGGCAAGCACGCTGCGCGCGCGGGAGTCGCGCAGCGACCGATGGACCGCAGTTCAATTGGCCCTTGCCTGCCGCGCGGCCGGCTCGTCGGCCAGCGCCTGTGTGCAGTCCTGATCCTTCGCGAGACCGGGATCCACGAATGCGATCACCGCTGCAACCGGTGTAAGCACGGTCCCGAGGGCGACCGCAACGGCGCCCTGGCCAACGAGCTTCTTGGCATCGAGGCCGACGCTGGGATCGGCCAGGGTGCCCCCCACCGTGATGGGCGAGCGCAGACGGGTGAAGCGCACGTGCTTGGGGTCGCCTTTGAGTTCGAGATCGAGCCGCTCGGTGCCGAGGTTGACGCTTCCCCGGCCCTTGATGAGAACGTCCGTCGTGTCGATGAAAAAGGTTTTGGCTCCGAACACGCCGTCCTTGCCGCGAAAATCGATGACGCTGCAGCGAATGGCGGCCTGGCTGTCCTTCTTCGTCAGCAATAAACCCACGCCCTTGCCGACGTCGATGCCGGTCAGTTCTGCAAACGCCTGATTGAACCCGCCGTGCGGCACCACGAAGCTGACCGTGCCCTCTGCCGAAGACGCGGCGCGATGCATGGAGTCGCCGGAACCGTGCAGCTGGACGCGCCCGGTCAAGGTGCCGGACAGGGGCGCGGCCGAACTTCCCGCGCTCTTGAACTCGGCGAGATCGATGTCTCTCATTCGCATGTCAATGGAGGTGTCGGGCTCCGCCGCACGGGCATCGAGACGGACCTCGCCGGAAAAGCGGCCCTGCTCCAGTTCGAAGGACAGGGGATCGAGGGTCAGCAGCCCATCGTCCAGCCGCAGATGAAAATCCACGTCCTTCATCGGAATTTTCGGCACCTTGACCGACGCCGCGCGGTAGGTCACGTCTGCGTCCATGCCGCGTACGCGGTTGACCTGCAATTGGGCGTCCGAGAACAGCCGGGTGTTGGCCGTCTTGGCAGGAGTCCCCGCCGGCGGCGGCGGCGGCTGGCTCGCGCGGACTGCCTTGCCGTGTCGAACCGTGGGCTGGGTGGCGGCGAGTGTGTCGTCCGGCACGGCGCCGAGGGTGGGTTCGAGGTCGGCCAGGTTGAGGGACTTCGATTCCAGCCGGGCGGTCAGTTTCGGGCGCGCACCCGCGGTCTGCACCGTCGCGCTGCCGTGCATGTCGCTGCCGCCGAGATGCCCTTCGATGTGATCGGCATGGTATCGGGTACCGTCCACCGTCACCGCGGCGGAGAGTCGGTAGGGCGGAGTGTTCGGCAGCGCGAGACCGGTGAGGTAAAACACGTCCGCCAGGTCGCGTCCCGAGATGTCGAAGCGCGCGTCGAGCTGGCCCAGGTCGAACGGCTTGCGCACGACCACGGTCGTATCGAGGTGGATGTCGGCGGCGCGAATGCGTGCCGTGAAGTCATAGGGTTTGGAGGGCGTCAAGTCCAGCATCGGACCTCCGCCAACCTCGAGCGAGAACGGCTTCTCGTTCAGGCTGCCATTGGCGTGCAATTGCAGGGCGGAGGCATTGTCCTTGCCCGACTGATCGGCGACCACGAACGAGCCGTCGAAGCGCAGGCGACGCACGGCATCGTCAACCCGCAGGGACCCGTCGGTGATCACGACGCTGCGCACCACGGGCACCTTGGCTGGTTGATGATCCCCGTTCGGATTGCCGCGGGGGTTACCCAACTCCCAGCTCGCCCGGCCCTTGGCGTCCCGTTCCAGATCGACGCGGGGCGTCGCGACCTCCAGCCGGGGGATGACGATCTGACCGCGCAGCAGATGACCCAAACTCACGCCGACGGTCAACTGCTTCACGGACAACATGACTTTGCGCTCGGCCCAGGACGGATTCATGAGCCGAAGACCTTGGACCCGCGCCGTCGGCGTCCACGACCAAAGATGCACCGACAGATCGCCGTCGATGAACGCCGCGCGACCGGTCTTTGCGGTGATCGCCCGCGCCAGCGCGGGCCGGAAGCGGTTCCAGTCGAGGAAGGTCAGAAGCAACACCGCCGCAACGATCACCACCAGAAAGCCCGACACGATCGACGTCGCCACTTTGTGACTGTTCCACAGTGAAATCACGGTACACCACCCAGTTGTCGCGCGTAGTTGACCTATGGTTGGATTGCCGGAGGCCGGACGCCAGAGCTGTGCCCCCCGTCACTTTGTAGGATCTATCTCGCGGTCAAACCAGCCGTGTCCGGCTGGCGCGGGTCATGCCCGGACGACCGGTTGCCGATCAGGTGTCGAGCACGAACCGGATTTTGGTGGCCAGCGCATCCAGCGTGAACGGCTTGCCGATCATCTCCACCCCCGGATCGAGCACGCCGTTATGCACCACGGCGCTGCGTGTGTACCCGGTGGTGAACAGCACCTTGAGATCCGGTTTGCGGCGGCGGGCCTCCGCGGCGAGCCTCGCTCCATTGACGTCGGGCATGACCACGTCCGTGAACAGCAGATCGATGTCCGGGTGCGCCTCGAGCAGCTCGAGTGCCGCGGCGGCACTCTCGGCTTCCAATACCCGATAACCGAGCTCCCGCAGGGCCTCCGCACTGTACTGGCGGACCGCGGGTTCGTCCTCCACCAACAGCACCAGTTCGGGCAACTCTCCCGCGGCTGGCGGCGGTTCGTGCGGGGCTCCGCCGCTCTCCACCGACGCGCCCGACAGACGCGGCAGATAGATCTTGACCGTCGTTCCCTCGCCGACTTCGGAATAAATTTTGACGTGCCCGCCGGTTTGCTTGACGAAGCCATACACCTGGCTCAAGCCGAGTCCCGTCCCTTTGCCCACGGGCTTGGTCGTGAAAAAGGGATCGAATGCCTTCTCGATCACCGAGGCAGGCATCCCGCCGCCGGTATCGGTCACCGCGATCAGCACGTATTGGCCGGCGACGAGTTCCGGGGTGCCGGCCACGTAGCGCTCATCCAAGTGCGCATTCTGGGTTTCGATCGTCAGTCGGCCGCCCTCCGGCATGGCGTCCCGCGCGTTCAGCGCGAGGTTGAGCACGATGTTTTCCAGTTGATTGGGATCGGCGTGCGTGCGCCACAAACCACCCGCCAGCACGGTTTCCAATCGCACGACCGACCCGATCGAACGGCGGATGAGCTCCGACATGCCTGCGACGAGCTTGTTGGCATCGATCGCCTCGGGTTGCAGCGGCTGCTGGCGGGAAAATGCCAGCAATCTCTGCGTCAGCAGCGAGGCGCGGCGCGCGGCTTCCGTGGCGGCCTCGATGCAGCGCTGGGCCCGGCCGTCGCCGCCTCCGAGTCGTCGTCCGAGCAGTTCCAGCGAGCCCATGACCACCACGAGCATGTTGTTGAAATCGTGCGCGATGCCGCCGGTGAGCTGCCCGACCGCCTCCATTTTCTGGCTCTGACGCAGGGCTTCCTGCACGGCCGCGAGCTCGGCGGCCGCGCCCTTCTCCGCCGTGACGTTTCTGCCGGTGGCATAGACGAGTCCGCGTTCCGAGGTTGCGACCCAGGAAATCCAGCGGAAGCCACCATCCTGGTGCAGGCAGCGCAGTTCGACTGCGGGAAGCGGGGCCTGCAACGCCCGGGTGAGCGCCGCTTGTCCGGTGGCACGGTCCTCCGGATGGATCACCGTCAGATAATCTCGCCCGATGAGATCCGCGAGCTGCCATCCCAGCATCGATCTCCACGAGGGGCTCACCGCGGTGAGCCGGCCGAAGGCATCGACCACCACCAACAGGTCCTGCGACGTCTGCCAGATCCGATCGCGCTCGGCCGCCTGCTGCGCCACACGCTCCTCCAGGGTGGCGTTCAACTGGGCGAGCGCGCGGGCCGTGGCGCGCTCCTCTTCGACGCTGCGGGCCAGTTCCGCCGCGGCGGCCCTGCGTTCGCTCATGTTCTCCCGCAGGTCCTCTTCGATGCGTTTCCGGTCGGTGATATCCACGACCGCGCCGAGTTGACGGACGGGACGGCCATCGCGGTCCACTTGAAACCTCCCGCGTGCGATCACCCATTTGGTCGAGCCGTCGCGCTGGAGCAGCCGGTATTCCGACGGACCGTCCTCGACCGTCTTCAGCGATCTCGCAATGTCGGCCCGCAGATTGTGCAGGTCCGCCGGATGGACTCCGGCGAGGAACGCGTCGAGGGGCTCACCCCGGGCGGCGGCGGCGCTATCCACCGAATAGAGTTCGGCGAACTTCGCGTTTGCGATCAACCGGTCGTTCAGGATGTCCCAGTCCCATGTGCCGATGGCGCCAGTCGCCTCCAGCGCCAGTTCGTAGCGCTCTTCACTGAGTCGTTTTGTCTCCTGAGCGGCCACTTTGTCGGTGATTTCGACCGCCGTCACCAGGACGCCGCCGATGCCGGTGGGTGCCGTGGGATCCGCCACGGGACTGTAGCCGACCGTGAAATGGGCATCCTCCCACGTCGTCCCGTGGCGCTGAATGCGAAGGACAATGTCCTCGGCGAATATAGAGGGAGCGTCGCCCCTGAGGATGGCTTCATGGTTGGGCGCGATTTGCGCCCACACTTCCGACCACGCTTCGCGTACCGGCCGCCCGAACGCCCACGGATGCTTGTCGCCCAGAATGGGCCGATAGGCATCATTGTAGATCAAGACGAAGTCGGGACCCCACCGCAATGCCATCGGAAACGCGGAGGCGAGGACGATGCCCACGGCCGATCGCAGGCTGGCGGACCACTGCGCTTCAGGTCCCAACGGCGTCTGCGCCCACTCCACTTGCCGCATGAGAACCGCTATTTCGCCGCTGGGCGTCCGCCAGGCGGTCGATATCTTGAACCCGATTTCTGCGATCTCCCCGAAAATCCACCACGCGCCCCCTCGGGCACACGGACAGGTTACAAGGATTTGCGTTGTGGTGAACGACGTTTGAGAGGGGTGGGGCGGCCCGCGCCCCGTTTGACCAGACTCGCCTTCAGGGCGTCCATGAGATCGATCACCTCGGCCTTCGGCCGCCCGGAAGGCGGTTCGACCGCATCGATCACGTGGACCTGCTTGCGGCGTATTTTTTCCTGGATGCGGCGCTTCAAGTCCGCCCGGTAGGTCTCCTTGAATCGCTCTGGTTTGAATGGGCCGCTCATTTGCGCCACGAGTTTCTTCGCCATCGAGAGTTCAGCCGCGCTGATCCGCGGCACGGCGCCCGCGGCGCCGGCCGCCATCGACACTTCGTCGGCGAACCGCAGGGTCAGCAGCATCAAGGAATTGCCCTGGGGCGTGAGCGCGCACAGATGCTGCCGGCCGCGCATCACGAAGGTCGCGACGGCCACCTTGCGTGTCTGTTGCAATGCCTGGCGCAGCAATTGGAACACTTTGTCCCCGCCCTTGCCCGAGCGAAGGTGATAAGGCGTGTCGTAGAGATAGGCTGGGATGTCGGCGACGTCGCAAAACGTGTCGATGTCGATGGTCTCGGAGGCCTTCACGTTCGCGTGTTTGAAATCGGCGTCCGACAAGGCCACATATTCGTTCTTCTTGTACTCGAAACCTTTGACGATGTGCGCCCAGTCCACCTCCCGGCCCGTGGCCTTGTTGATCCGGCGGAAACCGATCGGTTCGAAGTCCCGGCTGTCGAGCATGTGCAACGGCAGGCCGTTCTCCTTCGAAGCGGTGTGGATCTCGACCGGCACGAAGATCAGTCCGAAGGAAATCGCGCCCCGCCACAATGCCCTGTCCATTGTCCCGCTCCTTAAGTGTTACACGCCTCTGCGAAACCACGGCACGAAGACACTGGTCCTGCGCTGATACTCACGGTACGACTCGCCGCGGCTGGCGAGCGAATGCTGCTCCGTCAGGGGAATGCCCGTCACGTTGAACAGGATGTAGAGCATCAGCAGCGGGCACACGAGCGTGACGGCTCCGTACGGTGAATCCAGCGCGGCGATAAAAAATCCCCACCACACCAGCGACTCGAAGAAATAGTTCGGATGGCGCGAATAACGCCACATCCCGACATCGACCACGGCGCCGCGGTTGGCAGGATCGCGCTTGAAGCGCTGCGCCTGCCAGTCCGACAACCACTCCCCTGCGGTCGCGATCAGCGCCAAGGTCAAGCCAGCCAGCTCCAGGGCCCCGAGTGCCGGGCGTGCGTTGACCGACGCCAGCAGAAACGGCAGCGAAAACACCACGGCAATCAGCGCCTGCAGTTCGAAGAACCAGAAGAAGCCGCGCGGGCCCCGCCACTTTTTGCGCAGGGTGGCATATCGGGGATCCTCCTGCGGGTGCAGCCTCACCACGCGGATGAGCACATACAAGCCCAGCCGCAGGCTCCAGGCGGCACCGGCCATGGCAAAGGCGAGCCGCCGCAGAGGAGCGCCGTTTCCCAGCAGCGCGTACACCGGTGCGAGCACGGCGACACTGAGCGACCACGCCACGTCCAAGAAGCCGTAGTTGCGGAGGCGCACGCTGAGATACCACACGACGCCGAAGCCTGCGGCCGCAATGCCGGCTCCGGTCGCGAGCAGCGCCGCCATAAAAAACGTCAGTGCGTCGCGGCCGCGCCGGCGGGAACGTCCCCGGCGGCCGCGGAACGCTGAGGCACCTTTTGGAATTGCGCCGGATCGTATCCCTGACCGGCAAGATCGCGCAGCAGCCGCTGATACAGCGAATCGTCGAGCATCTTCGAGCGCGCCATGATCCACCCATACCGGCGCGAAGGATGCCCGACCACCACCCACTGATAATTCGGATCGACCTCGAGGATGAGGTATTTCACCGGAATGATCTTCAAAAATCGTACGCTCCAGACCGCGTTGCTGGCCGTGTCCGTGACGGTGGCAATCGCCGTCGCCTTGCGCTCGAGCGGCGCGTCGAAAGAACCCTTGCGGCACGTGAACCAGTTGTCGATCCTGCCGTCGGCTCGAAGCGCGTAGCTTTCGATCGAATCGAAGCAGTTTTTCTCCGCGAAATAGGGAATGTTCGCGATGACGTACCAGTCGCCCATGTAACGCGGCAGGTCGACATGCGAGGCGGTCCTCAAAGGGTCCTTCATTGACGTGCATCCCAGGGAAAGGCTGAGGAGGGCGGCGATCGCGATGAGTCGGTGCATGGTCAAAGAATGCCCGCTCCGGGCCGGCCCGGCGACTGGGCCGCACCCGCGACTGCGTGTAGGGAAACAGGCCACGCGGACGCCTTCCCTCGGCTCCCGGTGCTGTCGAGTTCGCCGGGGTGCACTGCCCCTCATCCCGCGCGCGGTATGAAATACCGTTCGAGCACCTCGGGATCGATCGGCTTCGTGCAATGCTGGTCGAATCCCGCCGCGAAGGCGCGATCCTTGTCCCCCTGCTGCCCCCAGCCCGTCAGCGCGACGAGCGTGACCGCCCCGCCCCACTCGGCTTGACGTATCCGGTGCGCCACTTCGTAGCCGTTCATCTGCGGCATGCCGATGTCGATGACCGCGACTTCCGGATGCACGGTTTCGGCCAGGACAAGCGCCTCCTGGCCGGAGTGCGCGACATGCACGTCGTGCCCATGCATTTGCATGAACAACGCGAGACTTTCCGCGCCGTCCCGGTTGTCGTCCACGATGAGCAGGCGGCGGGGCAGGACCCCGTTGCCGTCCGCTGAGTGGGATGAGGCGGCAGAGAGGGCTGATGCGACGATTGCGCTCTGGGGGAGGCTGACCACAAATTCGCATCCCCGACCTTCACCCTGACTCGTGGCTTCGAGCGTTCCGCCGTGGAGTTCGACCAGGCCCCGGGCCAGCGCCAGGCCGATTCCCAATCCGCCCTCGGCGGCGGAGGCTCGCGTGAACATGGTGAAGATTCTCGGCAGCATGTCCGGTGCCACACCGACGCCATCATCACGCACCGCAAACTGGACGCCCTCCCCTCCCCGCCGGCAGCTCAGGGTGATGTGTCCGCCCTTCGGCGTATATTTGACGGCGTTCATCAGCAGGTTGCTGAGGACCTGGGTCAGCCGGACGGCATCGACGTCGAGCAGGATGCGCTCGTCCGGCATCTCCACCCGCAGGGCGTGGCCCTTCGCATCCACCGCCGACTGCACGGCCTCCAACGCGGATTCGATGATATTGCCCACCGCCACCGGCGCCCTCTTGAGCTGACAGGCGCCACGGGTGATGCGCGACACGTCGAGCAGATCGTCGAGCAGCGAACTCATGTGGGACACCTGCCGAGAAATGATGCTCTGCGCCCGCTCCAACTGGGCGGGATCCAGCGATTTCGTTTCGAGCAGGCGCGCGGCCGTGCGGATCGGCGCCAGTGGATTGCGCAACTCGTGGGAGAGCGTCGCAAGGAAAACGTCCTTGCGGTTGTCGGCGTCGACGAGCGCTTGTTCCGCGGACACGATGTTGGTGATGTCCACGAAGGTGACCAGCACACCGCTGATCGAGCTGTCGGTTTCCCGGTAGGGAAGGATGCGCATCATGTAATGGGCGGCAGCGTCGGTGCGCGAGACGCGTCGTTCCAACGGCTGACGGGTCGCCAGCACATCGTCCACGTCCTCTCGCAGGCGGTCGTAAGCCACGCGGCTGGAGATGTCGGTCACCGGACGACCCACATCGCTGGGAATGAGATTGTAGAGGGCGGCAATGGCCGGGGTGAAGCTGCGGATGATGAGGCGTCGATCGAGAAACAATGTGGCGATCTCCGTGCTCTCGAAGAGATTGCGCAGGTCGCCGTTGGCCGCGTCCAGTTCGTCGAGCTTCTCGGTCAACCGGACATTGACGGTGTGCAGTTCCTCGTTCAACGATTGAAGCTCCTCCTTGGAGGTCTCCAACTCCTCGTTGGTGGATTGCATTTCCTCGTTGACCGAATGCAGCTCCTCGTTCGAGCTGCGAAGCTCCTCGAGCGCCGTCTGATGTTCCTCGCCCAGCGATTGCAGACGCTCCTGGGTGGTTTGCAAATCCTGGCGCAGGGCTGCAGTCGAACCGGGGCCGCCGCCGAGCCGCTGCCAAAACGCGCGCACGGTGGCGGAGATGCTCATTTCGGGAGACGGTTCAGCGGGAGCCGCGCGACGATCGACGACGGACGGGGAGACCGCTTCACCGTCGCCGGTCGCAGTCCGCTGGGGGCGGTTGCCATGTTCTCGCACGGCGCCGCCATCCACGTCGCGAGGGAAAGAGTCTCCTGCATAGGGTCCCTTCGAGTAACCGGCGGGCGCCTCCAGTCTAAGGTGAAGGGGCGGACTGCGGACATCCCGTCGCCTGAAGATGCGCGCCGCCTTGTCGAGCGGCTCGAACAAGGCGGCCTGTTGAGACGCAGACTCCGACCCGCCCAGCAACAGAATGCCCCCTCGCACAAGGGCGTAATGAAACACCGGAATGAGGCGGCCCTGCAACTCCTGGTTAAGATAGATGAGCAAATTGCGGCATGACACGAGATCCATCCCGGAAAACGGCGGATCGCGCACCACATTGTGGGCGGAGAACGTGCATAGCTCCCGGATAGCCTTCGATACCACGCAGCTGCCGTGGGAGACCTGAAAGAAACGCTCGCGCGGCGTTTCCGACAGTCCGTCCAGCAAGGTCGGCGGATAGCGCCCCAGGCGCGCGGTGGCGATTGCCGATTCGTCGATGTCGGTGGCGAAAATCTGCACTTTCGGGACGCCCGTCACGGCGAGTTTATCCATGTACTCGCGCAGCAGGATCGCCAGGGAATAGGCCTCCTCACCGGTGGCGCAGCCTGGTATCCACAGGCGCACCCGGCCGTCCGCCCCCTTCCCGGCGAAGAGTTGCGGAATGACTTTCGTCTCCAGGGCCTCGAAGGTGTCCTTGTCGCGAAAGAAACTGGTGACCCGGATCAGCAGATCGCGAAACAGCAGCGCCACTTCGTCGTGATCCCGACGCAGCAGTCCGATGTAGGCGTCGAGCGAGGCGGCGTCGACCACCTGCATGCGTCGCTGCACCCGACGCAGGAACGTCTGGTCGCGATACCCGCTGAAGTCGTGCCCCAACTGGGACCGGAGAATGGCGCAGATCTCCAGTCGCTGATCCTCCGGGGAGTGTTGTCCGCTTGCCGGGGCGGGTGCCGGCGCGGCACGGCCACGCAGGCGGATGAGATGGGCCGGAATCTCGTCCACCGGGGCCACCAGATCCACCGCTCCGGTGGCAACTGCCGCCTCCGGCATTTCGGCATACTGCGGCGCCGTGCCGTCGGTCCCCTGCGCAATGGTCAATCCGCCGCGCTCTTTGATCGCCTTGAGACCCAGGGCTCCGTCATTTCCAGTGCCCGACAAAATCACGCCGATCGCCTGCTCGCCCAACGCGGACGCGAGGGCGCCGAAGAAATCGTCGATCGGCCGGTGAAATTTATCGCCCGCAACCGCTTTCCGGATGCTGAGCCGCCCGTTGGCCAGGCCGACGAGGCTGTGCGGCGGCGGCACGTACACGACGTCGGGCTCGATGGCCACCCCATCGACGCCCTCACGGACCGGCATCGACGTCCAACGTCCAACGATGTCCGGCAGCATGCTCTTGCGGTCGGCCGGCAGGTGCAACAGGATGATGAACGCCATGCCGGAATCGGCCGGCATGTGGTCGAAAAAAAACCTGAACGCATCCAGGCCGCCCGCCGACGCTCCGACACCGACGATCGCAATCCCGCTCAGCCCCGGTCGTCCACCAGAGTCGCTCATTGGGTATATCCATCCTGTGGAAATCAAGCCATGCAACTATCCTCCGCGACCGGCTTGCAGGCAATCACCGGCACTCGCCGCCCGCCTGCCCGCTGGGCGCGTGTGCGCGTAGGCGGAATCCCAGGGGCGCCACCCTGCAGCGGCGGGTCGGCCGAGTCTTACCACGTCGTTTCGCTTCGTACTACAGCCGGGAATGCAACCGCTTGGTATCACCATCTCATGACGAACAACGGCCAAAACGTCCGCGCGACCACGGGTATCCCCGGACTGGACGAGGTGCTGTGCGGCGGTTTCATCGCCCGGCAGATGTATCTGGTCGATGGAGTGCCCGGCGCCGGCAAGACGACGTTCGCCCTGCAATATCTGCTCGAGGGTGTGCGCCGTGGCGAAAAATGCACCTATGTCACCCTTTCGGAAACGAAGCGCGAACTGATGGCCGGCGCGGCGTCCCACGGTTGGTCGCTGGAGGGCATCGAAATATTGGAACTCGTGCCCGATGAGGAGGACCTGCGCAGCGATGAGCAGCTCACCATGCTGCCCGCGTTCGAGGTGGAGCTTGGCGAGACCACCCGTCGGGTGCTGAAGGCGATCGAACGCAGCGCCCCCTCGCGGATGGCCTTCGACTCCCTTTCCGAGCTGCGGCTGCTGGCCCAGAATTCGCTGCGTTACCGCCGTCAAGTGCTCGCTTTCAAACAGTTCTTCGTCGGACGCCAGTGCACGGTCCTGTTGATCGACGACCGCACGGGACCCGGTCCGGACCTGCAGCTGCACAGCATCGCTCATGGCGTCATCGCGCTCGACTCGCGCTCTCCGACCTACGGTCAGATCCGCCGCGAGCTGCAGGTCATCAAATTCCGGGGCAGCAACTTCATCAGCGGATTTCACGACTTTGCGATTCGCCGCGGCGGCATGACGGTGTACCCGCGCCTGGTGGCCGCGGAACACTCTGCCGCCCACGACAAGGCCATGCTGTCGAGCGGAGTGCCGGCGCTCGACGCGCTCTTGGGCGGCGGCGTGGACCGCAGCAGCAGCACGCTCTTGATCGGTCCGCCGGGATCCGGTAAATCGAGCATCGCCCTGCAATATGCGAGCGCCGCCGCCGCGCGCATGGATCACGTTGCAAGCTTCGTCTTCGACGAGACCAAATCGGCACTGCTCGCGCGTTCGGCCGGAATCGGTCAGCACATCGACGAGGGATCGGGACCCGGCCAGATGGCCATCCGCCAGATCGACCCTGCCGCGATTTCGCCGGGAGAATTCGCCCATCTCGTGCGGGACAGCGTCGAGCGCAATCATGCGCGGGTCATCATCATCGACAGCCTCAACGGTTATCTGAATGCGATGCCGCAAAACAACTTTCTCACGGCCCAGCTTCATGAGTTGTTGTCCTACCTGAACAACCTCGGAGTCGCCACTTTCTTCACCGTTGCACAAAGCGGCATGATCGGGTCCAGCATGAGCGCTCCCGTCGACGCCAGTTATCTTGCCGACTCGGTCGTGCTGTTGCGCTATTTCGAACTCGGGGGTTCGCTGCGCAAGGCCATTTCGGTACTCAAGAAGCGTACGGGAGGACACGAGGGTTCGATCCGTGAGCTGTGGTTCGACGCCAAGGGGATTCATCTGAGTGCCCCGCTGCTGGGGCTGCGGGGGATCCTCACCGGAGGTCCGGTTGAAATCGAACCGACGCGCACCCGGGACGGGTCGCGCGCCGGAAACGGGGACGATAATTCAGACCATGACCGTTGAGGCAACCGCCGATGGACGACTATCGGGTCTTGATGCTGGCCCCCACACGACGCGATCGGGAAGCGACCGCGGACCTGCTCGGCAGGGCGGGAATATCGGCGGTTTGCTGCGAGGGCGCCCGCTCCGCTGCGCTTGAGCTCGAGTCGTCCGCCGGGGCCGTGCTCATGACAGATGCCGCCTTCACCGATCCCCACATTCATTCGCTGCTGGGAGCCCTGACGCGCCAGCCTCCGTGGTCCGACGTTCCCGTGATTCTCCTGAGCGGATCCGGCATACCCGCGCCGAATATCGACCGCTTGCATGCCTCTTTGCGCAACGTCACGCTCTTGGAGCGCCCCACGTCCTCCCGGACCCTGGTAAGTTCCGTCCAGGCGGCGCTGCGCGCACGGGCGCGCCAATACCAACTGCGGGACCAGTTCGACGCCCTGCGATCCTCCGAAGCGGCCCTCGGCGAGAGCGAGCGGCAGTTTCGCACCATGGCCAACTCCATTCCCCAGCTCGCGTGGATGGCGCAGGCGGATGGCGCGGTCGTTTGGTACAACCGCCGGTGGTACGAATACACCGGGACCACACCCGAGCAGATGCTGGGCTGGGGCTGGCAGGCCGTTCACGACCCCGAATATCTGCCCGCCGTGCTCGACCGCTGGCGCCTGTCCCTGGAAACCGGCGCTCTTTTCGAAATGGAGTTTCCCTTGCGGTCGGCGGAGGGACAATTTCGGATGTTCCTGACGCGGGTATTCCCTCTGGAGGATGAAAGCGGTGAGGTGTTTCAGTGGATCGGCACGAACACCGACATGGAAAGCACCAAGCAGATCGAGGTCCAGCTCCGGGCGACCGAGGCGGCCCTGCGCAACGCCGACCGCCGCAAGGATCTGTTTCTCGCGACTCTCGCCCACGAACTGCGCAACCCCCTCGCTCCCATCCGCACCGCCGCACAGGTGCTGGCGGACCACCGGCTGCCGCCGGCCCAAATGAAGTGGGCGCAGGGCGTCATTCAACGCCAGGTGGCGCACATGGCGCTGCTGCTCGACGATCTGTTGGACATCGCCCGCATCACCCAAGGGAAGCTCGTACTCAAGCGGTCGCGGGTCACATTGAAGGAGGTGATCGATTCGGCGGTCGAGGCGGCCGGGCCGGTCATCGACGGCAAGCATCACCAGCTTGACGTCTCGCTGCCCGCCCACACGGTGACGTTGGAGGCCGATCCGCTGCGGCTGTCGCAGGTGCTGTCCAATCTTCTGACGAACGCCGCGAAGTACACCGATCCGGCAGGACATATCCGGCTGACGGCGAGTGTCCGGGATGAAGTGCTTCACTTGTGCGTAGCGGACGACGGCATCGGCATCGCCGCTGACGCCCTGTCGCGCATTTTCGAGATGTTCTCGCAGGTCGACAGCGAATCCAACCGCTCCGACGGTGGTCTCGGCATCGGCCTCTCGCTGGTCAAGGGCCTGGTCGAGCTGCATGGTGGCGAGATCGAGGCACGAAGCGGGGGCCCCGGCCACGGCAGCGAGTTCATCGTGCGGCTTCCTCTGGATGCCGATCTCGCGGATTCCGCCCCCCTACCGGAAATCGAGGCACCGCCGGTCAAGCGCCGCGCCCGACGGGTCATGATCGCGGACGACAACAAGGACGCGGCCGATTCGCTCGGCATGCTACTGGACCTGGCCGGACATGAGGTCCGGGTGGTTTATACCGGCCGTTCGGCGCTCGAGATCGCCCAGACGTTTCGCCCGGACGTCGCCTTCATCGACATCGGCATGCCGGACATGACGGGCTACGAAGTGGCCCAGCAATTGCGGCGCGAACCCTGGGGCAGCGGCCCCTTCCTCGTCGCGTTGACCGGATGGGGCCAGGACGACGATCGACGCCGGGCGCGGGAGGCGGGATTCGACCGGCACCTGACCAAACCGGTGGCTTCCGACGACGTCGACGGATTGATAGCGGCAGCGCCCTGCGATACGTGACCACCGCGGTCCTCAACGGCTCGCCTGTAACCGACCGTGGGGGGTGGGAAGCCAGATCTGGGCTCGGGTCACTTTGCCGGCGGTTCGGTTCGAACCCGGCGGTGCGATGGCGAGGTAAAAATAGTCACGCTGCGACCGTTCCGCGTCGGGCAAGAGTTTCACGTAGAGGCGGGTCGAGTGCCCGCCGGTGGGAAACGTCTGAACCGCCTTCGACTGGTGCACGTAATCGACATTCTGTCTCGCTGTTGCAGGTTCGGTCCACCACACGAACGACGACGCGTTGCGCAGTTGATTGCGGTGCACGCGCACTTCCACGAAGCGATCGCCGGCACTGACGTGATAACCGTCGACCACGACCGCCGACGATGCCGGGGACGCTCTGACTGGGGCCGCCCCCGCAGCCTCTTCCTTCACGCCTGCGCCTTTGGTGCCGTCCTCCACGGCGGGCCCCGCGGCCGCGGCGGTCACGGCTTGCACGGACGGCACGCCCTCGGGAAGCGGTGCCCCGGCGTCGACCCGGTTGGCCGCCATGCCGGTTGCGCCGTCGCGCGGCCGTGATTCCGGGCGATGCCACAGTCCACTCAGGCCGAGAGCAGCGATCAGCAGCATCGCGGCGGCGGCCGCGGCGGCCGCACGCTTCGGCCGCCGCCGCGGCATGGCCGTCAGCCGGCGAACCCACTCCTGAACGGGCATCGATCTGCCCGACCGATGCCATGAAAGCCCCGCCTGCAGCGCCTGCCACTGCTTGCCGTTGAGCCCGGGAGGACGTTCGGCCCTGACGCCGTAATTGCGGGCGTGGTTTGCCGGCCGGCCGCCGAACGGATGAACGCCCGCCAGCAATTCATAGGAAATGACTGCGAACGCGTACAAGTCATCACAATGATCGGCGGTGCGGCCCTCGAGCTGCTCACAACTCGCGTACGCCGGCGTTCCGTAGGTCGGCGTCGCTTTCGACCCCGCAGCCTCCGCCGGGGGTTTGACCGATTTTTGGGCGGCACCGAAATCGAGGATGCGCAGTTCGCCCTTGCGGGTCACGAATAGGTTTCGCGGCTTGAGATCGCCGTGAACGACGCCGCGCTCGTGCGCATGCTGGAGCCCTTCGCCCAGCTGCCGGATCATCGCCCACGCCTGAGATGATGGCACCGGCGCAGGCCGCATGCGATCCATGAGATCTCGCAGCAGCTCGCCCTCGAGCAGCTCCATCGTGAAGAAGACGACGGTCTCGTCCCGGTCGAGTTCGAAGACGTTGACGATGTTCCGGTGGGACAGGGCTCTCCCGCACTGCAATTCCCGCGCAAGATCCTCCATGGACTGATCCGGTGAGTCGCCGTCCGCGTGCAATATCTTCAACGCGACGTGCTGATCGGCCTCGGGCAGGGTCGCGCGGTACCGATCGCATGCCTTGTACACGGTCCCCCGGCCGCCCGCACCCAACTGCTCGAGGATGACGTACCGCTCGCGAAGCACGCGCCCGGTCGCTAATGACGCACCCGCCCCAGGGTTCGGGGCGCCGCCACGTTTCACACCGGGACGCAAACTCACCGTCGTCCCGGCGGCCTGAGCGTTCACCGCGTCTCCGATGATGTGAGGCGTCGCATAAAGGTCTCCCGAAGAATGAACATCGACTGATTGCGCAAATCGCACCTTCGCCTCGCCGCAGGCCGCTGTATGTCAGACAACGGCTCGAACGGCCATGTGGTCGCTGCGTTGACACGCGCATGAGGCGAAGACCTACGGAAACTGAAGCTCCGTCCTACATCTTGTTCGCGTCCGGCTACCCACACTGGACCAGCGAACTTCCGGGTTTCGTGCGCGGGTTGCCGCGGCTGGCCGGCAGCCGTCCCCCTCAGTGGAAAAAATGAAAAAACGTGTTTTTGCATAGTATCGGTACTGCCGTGCCCGACCGGCGTTTCAGCAAGGCCCAATGTTGGGAGGCATTTCAGGCTTCTGATTGGTTCGACCGGCTCGATGCGCGCTCGCACGCCGTGGCCAAACTCGTGCTGACCCGGGACAACGGCATCGATCAACGGTGGCTGTGCATCGACTCGCTGGATGAAGTGTTCGCCATCGATCCCGATACGCTTCACCGGAGATTCGTCCGCCACGCACCGCAACTGGCCGGTCGGGCCGGCCTCAGCGCCCTGCAGCGCAGTGAGTGCCGCCCGCAGGAGATCGATGCGGTCATCGTGACCACGTGCACCGGATACCTGTGCCCCGGCTTGTCGGGCTACGCCATCGAGCAGCTGGGACTGCGCAACGACGTGTTGGCCTTCGACCTGGTGGGCCAGGGCTGCGCCGGTGCGTTGCCCAATTGGCAGCTGGCGGACGCGCTCCTCGCGTCCGGTCGATGCGACCACGTGTTGTCGATCTGCGTGGAGGTCTGCAGCGCCGCCATGTACTTGAACGACGATCCCGGCGTGCTGATCAGTGCCTGCCTGTTCGGCGACGGCGCGGGGGCGGCGGTTTTGTCGAGGCATCCCGCACCCGACAGGCGTCGCATCGAATGGATCGACACGGAATCACTCATCGATCCCGGCGCGCGCGAGGCCCTTCGCTTCGAGCATCAGGCCGGGATGCTGCGCAACGTATTGACGCGCGCAGTGCCACGCTTGGCGGCGCACCATGCCGGCAACGTGCTCGGTGCCGTGCTCGACCGGGCAGGCCTCACCCCGGACGACATCACGGCGTGGATCTTCCACGCCGGGGGACGGGACGTCCTTGCGGCATTGGCGGACCGACTGGCGCTCCACGCATCGCAGCTGCAATACAGTCGGGACGCACTTCGTCAATACGGCAACCTAAGCAGCGCCTTCGTCTTCTTCGTGTTGGACGCAGCGCTCGAGGATTGCGCACCGGCGGGTCGCTGGTGGATGTCTTCGTTCGGCGCCGGATTCACCTGCCACGGCGCACTGTTGGCGGTCGGGTAAGGAGGCGGCCGTGCTGCTCGAGCGTGCAGTGACGGCCGAAGCTCTCGACGAGCTTGCCCCGGGGGATCCGCGGGCCCGGCGGTCTCGTCGCGATTTGCGCCGCATCCATCGGGTCATGGGTTCGATATCCTGGCTGCGCCAGGCGGTGGCGCGCCTTCGGCTCGCACGGCCGCCGGCCAGAGTGATCGAATTGGGTGCGGGCGACGGCACCTTGATGCTCCGGCTGGCACGGGCGCTCCGGCCCCACTGGAGCGGCGTCGCGCTCACCTTGCTGGATCGTCAGCGCGTCGTGGACGGCGGCACGCTGGAGCAATTCGAAGCGCTGGGCTGGCATGCCACCGTGGTTTGCCAGGATGCGGTCGAGTGGGCCCGCTCGGCGCCGACCCCCCAGTACGACTTGTGCGTCACCACGCTGTTTCTGCACCACTTCCAGGACGCTCAATTGGCGTTGCTCCTCCGAGCCATCGCCGGCCGGAGCGGCGCCTTCATTGCGATGGAACCGCGCCGGGACGCACTCGCCTCGTTGGGCAGCCGTCTGGTCGGGCTCCTGGGAGCGAACGCGGTGACGCGGGACGACGCGGTCAAGAGTGTGGCGGCAGGATTCGCCCGCCAGGAGCTCACCGCGGTCTGGCCACGCGCGGATGGCGGCTGGTGGACCCAGGAATTCCCTGCGTGGCCATTTTCGCACGCATTTATCTGCGCCCGCACCCACGCGCGCTCGGTGAGCGGACCATGAAAGCCGACGCCGATGCTCTCGTGATCGGGGCGGGTCCGGCGGGTGCCGCCTGCGCCATCCTTCTCGCGCAGGCGGGTTGGCAGGTGCTGCTGGTCGAACAGAGCAAATTTCCGCGGCAAAAGGTGTGTGGAGAATGCCTCACCGCCGCCGCTCTGTGGCAGTTGGACGAATTGGGTGTGGGCGCTGCCGTCGATCGCCTGGCGGGTCCCCCGCTGCAGCACCTCCGCTTCAGCCAGGGAACATGGAACGTGACGGCTGCAATGCCGCCGTGCCACGACGGCCCCCATCGATACGGCCGGGCGTTGGGTCGGGACCACTTGGATTTCCTCCTGGCGGAACGGGCCACAGCCGTGGGCGTCACCCGCATTCAGCCGGCGCGGGTCCGCGCGGTACGCGGCGTTCCCGGCAATTACGTCTGTGACATCGAGGCGGTCGCCGGAGCCCCGCGGGTGCGGCGCGTCCCCGTGGTCATCGATGCACATGGCTCCTGGGAGGCCGGCCCGTGGGAACGCGGAACGAGGACGGCGCGGCGGCCACGGCGGGGGTCCGACCTGTTTGGTTTCAAAGCCGGCTTTCTCGGGGCGCACCTCGCCCCGGGCGTGCTGCCGGTGCTCGCCTTTCCCGGCGGATACGGCGGGATGGTCATGGCGGGCGGCGGACGGCTCACCCTCGCCGGATGCATTCGCCGCGACACCCTCGGGTTGTGGCGCTCGCGCCTGCCGGAGACCTCGGCCGGGCTCGCCTTCGAGCACTATCTTAGGCGGCACAATCGGGAACTCGCGGGCGTGCTCGATGGCGCACAACGCCTGGGGCCTTGGATGTCGGTCGGACCGCTGCGCCCGGGTATCCACGGCGAGGCCTTGGGCGGACCTTTTCGGGTCGGCAACGCGGCCGCAGAAACCCATCCCCTCATCGGGGAGGGAATCAACATGGCGCTGCAGTCTGCCCAGTGTCTGGCGCACCGCCTGGTGCAGGAGTCGCCGCATGCACTCGACGATGCCGCCTCGCGCAACATTCATCGCGACATCGCGCGGACGTGGCGCCAGGCGTTCGCACATCGGATGCGCCTGGCGGCTCTGTATGCGCGCATCGCCATGCACCCGCTGCTGGCGCTGCCCTGCGCGTCGTTATTGCGATGCCACCCGCCGCTTCTCACGCAGGCGGCGCAACTTGCCGGTAAATCGCACCGGCCGATCGATTGCTCACCGACCGTAGAGGTACCTCATGAACACGCTTGACCGGTTGAAGGTGATTCTCCATCGCGACTACGGCATTCCCAGCGAAGCGCTCGTTCCGGGGGCCCCGCTGGAAACGCTCGGACTGGACTCGCTCAGCGTCCTGGAACTCATGTTCAAGATCGAGGAAGGTTTCAATCTCAAGATCGACGAGGATCCGCCGACCGACCTGCGTACGGTGGGCGACGTCGTGAGCTACATCGACGGCCTGCTGGCGCGCAGACCCGACGGGCATGACGGGCGGCGGATCGGCGTCGCCGGCACTTCATGACGGGGCGCCGCGTCGCCATCACCGGCCTGGGGGTTGTCGCGCCGCTCGGCAATTCCCTCGATGGCCTGATGACGGCACTGATGGCGGGTCGGTCCGGCATCCGGCGGCTCGAGGCGTCGCTGGCCGGGGGACTGCGTTCGCCGATTGCCGCCACCGTCGAGTTTGCCGGCGGCGATTTTTTCGCGGCGCCCCGACTGCGCATGCTCGACCGGGTGAGTCAATTCGCCCTGGTGGCCGCAGGGGCGGCGGTGGCGCATGCGCGTCTCGATTTCGCCGCCGAGGAGCGCCAACGATGCGGCGTCTGCATCGGGACCGGCATGGGGGGGGCCGAGACCACCGAGGAGGGATATCACACGCTATACGCCGAACGCTCCGACCGGATCAAGCCCTACAGCGTGGTGAACGCCATGACCAATGCGGCCGCATCGTGGGTCGGCATCGAATATGAACTGCAGGGCGCCAATCTGACCTACTCGACGGCGTGCTCGTCCTCCGCCGTGGCAATCGGTGAAGCCGCCCGGAGAATCCAAGGCAACGACGCCGACGTCATGATCGCCGGCGGTGCAGAGGCCCCGCTCGTTCCCGGGGTCCTGCGCGCCTGGGATGCGATGCGAACGCTCGCCACGGCCGATCGCGAAAATCCATCCGCCTCCTGTCGTCCGTTTGCGAAAGACCGCAGCGGCCTCGTGTTGGGTGAAGGCGCCGCCTGTGTGATACTCGAGGAATGGGAGCACGCCCATCGCAGAGGCGCAAGCGTTCTCGGCGAATTGGTCGGCTACGGTCTCACGAGCGAGGTGACCCACATCACACGCCCCACCGTCGAGGGTCAGGCGCGCACCATGCGGGCGGCATTGAAGTCGGCGCACCTGCACCCCGCCGACATCGGCTACATCAATGCACACGGAACGGCCACCCTGCAGAATGATGCCGTCGAGACGGCGGCGATCAAGGCGGTGTTCGGCGCGGACGCCTACTCGATACCCGTCAGCTCGACCAAATCGATGCACGGCCACCTGCTCGGAGCGGCCGGTGCACTTGAATTTGCCATCACCGTGCTGTCCCTCGAGCGCGGAACCGTGCCGCCCACCATGCATCTCGATCTGCCCGACCCGGAATGCGATCTCGATTATGTCTGCGGTGCCGGGCGGTCCGGCCTGCGCTTGCGGGCGGCCATGTCGAATTCCTTCGCGTTCGGCGGAACCAATGCGGTGCTGATCGTCAAGGCGGCGGAGGGGACCCTGTAGTGCCCGTCCCTGCGACGCCTCCGATCGGAATTCCCGGAGTGCCCTGGAGTGACGCCGAAAGGGCCGAGTGGCTGTCGCGTCAGGTCGTTCGACGTAGCTACGACACGGACGTGGTGCGCGTGATCGAGGCCCTGGGTTCGCGCCATGAGGTGGTGCAATACGGGCGCCTCGACCAACAGTCCCGCGGGTTTCCACTGTTCGCGCTCAAGAGCCGCCGCTGGAACGGCGCGCGGCCCACGGCACTCGTGACCGGTGGAGTGCATGGCTATGAAACCAGCGGCGTGCGCGGAGCGTTGCATTTCCTCGATGCCCATGCGGCCACCTATGAAGATCGTGTCAACCTGCTGGTCGCCCCCTGCGTCAGTCCCTGGGCCTACGAAACCATTCATCGCTGGAACGCTCACGCGATAGACCCGAACCGCTCCTTTCGGGACGGGAGCCCCGCGCAGGAGGCGGCATCGCTCATGCGCCTCGTCGCCCCTCATCGCGAGGCCGTACGTGTGCACGTCGATTTGCACGAGACTACGGATACCGATGAATCCGAGTTTCGACCGGCGCTCGCCGCCCGCGACGGCGTGACGTACGAGCCCGGGCGGATTCCCGACGGCTTCTACGTGGTCGACGACAGCGAACAGCCGCAACCCGAGTTCCAACAGGCCATCATTGCGGCGGTGTCGAAAGTCACCCACATTGCGCCGGCGGATGAGCGCGGCGAGATCATCGGGTCGCCCGTGGCGGGTCCGGGGGTGATCCGTTATCCGTTCGCGGCACTCGGCCTTTGCGCCGGCGTGACCGCCGCGCCCTACAGGACCACCACGGAGGTCTATCCCGACAGCCCCCGCGCCACGCCGCAGCAATGCATCGACGCGCAGGTGGCGGCGGTGTGCGCCGCGCTGGACTTCATGCTGGCCCACTCCTGAGGGCTGGCCCACTCCTGAGGGCTGGCCCATTCCTGAGGGCTGGCCCACTCCCGAGGGCTGGCCCATGCATCGCCGCCGCCGACGAGGGTCGAATCCTACAAAGTCCGTGGAGAATTGCCCCTTGGTCGCTGGCGGAGGCCTGACGGATTATTCAAGCTCCTCACACGCGGAAGGGGGACCGTGGAACTGCATTTGGATTTGATCGGCGGATTGGCAGGCGACATGTTCATTGCGGCGCTGCTGGACGCCTTTCCAACGCACGAGTCCGCGGTGCTCCGCGCCATCGAGTCGACGGCGGCTGCCGGTCAGAGCGTCAACTGTGCCTTGACGCCCTGCCGGGACGGCATCTTGAGCGGCCGCAGATTTTCCGTCTCCGCGAATCTCGGGGGTGAGTCCGGACGAGGCCTGGTGGCGGCGACCGCCGCTCACTCGCACACCGACTGGTCGTCCATTCGCGAGCGGCTGCACCGCGCGCCGCTCACGGAACCCGTGATCCGGCATGCCGTCGGCATCTTCAGTCTGCTGGCCGAGGCGGAAGCCGGCGTGCACGGCGTCCCCGTCGAACGGGTCGCGTTCCACGAGGTGGGAGCCTGGGATTCCATCGCCGACATCGTCGGCGCCGCGACACTCATCGACGCGCTCCGGCCGCACCGGTGGACGGCATCTGCCGTGCCGCTGGGCAGCGGTCGCGTGCGCACCGCCCATGGCATTCTACCCGTCCCCGCGCCGGCCACGGCGCGGCTGCTGCTCGGCATGCCAACGTTGGACGACGGCATCGCGGGAGAACGGGTCACTCCGACCGGAGCGGCCATCCTGCGGTACGTCTGTCCGCCGCCGCAGGCCGCCCCGCCAGGCCCGGTACACGCACGAACGCTCGTTGCCGGCGGTACGGGATTCGGCGCCCGCAAGCTCCCAAACCTCAGCAATCACGTACGCGTCCTCGCGTTTGAATCCCTCCCGGAGTCCGCCGCGGGCGGGCGCATCGAGGTGTTGGAATTCGAGGTCGATGATCAGGCACCGGAGGACCTCGCCGCCGGCCTCGACCGGTTGCGAAATCAGGCGGGCGTCTTCGACGTCACCCAGGTGCCAGTCTTCGGCAAGAAGGGCCGCATGATGATGCACGTGCAGGTGCTGGCCCGCCCGGAGGACGTGGACACCGTGATCGAAACCTGCTTTCGTGAGACCACCACGCTCGGTCTGCGCCGGCGCGAAGTGCACAAGGTGGCACTGACCCGTCGCATGGAGGACGTCCACGTCGAGGGCCACCGCTTCCGGGTGAAGATCGCCGACCGGCCCGGCGGACGCACCGCCAAAGCCGAATCGGACGACGCCCTGCCGCACGAGAGTCACGCGCGCCGCGCCATCCTGCGGCGCCGGGCCGAGTCGGCGGCGCTCGAGACCGAGCCGACTCCGCATGCTTGAGGGCTTGCGCGCCGTATTGGCATCGCTCGACAGGCCGGCGGTGGCCGTGAGCGGCGGCGTCGACAGCGTGACACTCGCCGCGGTAGCGGCGGAGGTCTGCGCCGACGTCGTCCTGGTGCACGCGGCCTCGCCCGCGGTCCCGGGCGAAGCGACCGAGCGGGTGAAGCACCTGGCGGCCGCGCGCGGTTGGCGCCTGGAAGTTCTCGATGCGGGCGAGTTCGCCGATCCGAGGTACCGGGAGAATCCGGTCAACCGCTGTTTTTTTTGCAAGAGCAATTTATACGGCACCATCGCCGGCCGCACCGACCGGCAGATCCTCTCCGGAGCCAACGTCGACGATCTGGGCGAGTACCGCCCGGGCCTCGAGGCGGCCCGGCGTCACGGTGTGCGTCACCCTTATATCGAGGCCGGGATCGACAAGCGCGGCATCCGCGCCATCGCGCGCCTGATGGGGCTCGATGACGTGGCTGAGCTGCCGGCCTCCCCGTGTTTGTCGAGCCGGGTCGAAACCGGCATCCGCATCGAAGCGCCCACCCTCGCATTCGTTCACGACGTCGAGCGTCGGATCGCTGACCGGTTCAAGCCCGCGACCGTACGCTGCCGCATTCGCGCGGGCGCCATTGTGATCGAACTCGACGCGGCAACCTTGGACGCCCTGTCCGACCCGGCCCGCGCCACACTCCGGGCCAGCGTCGAATCGCTCCCGAACCGGCCGGCGCATCTGCCCGTGCGGATGGCGGTCTATCGCAACGGAAGCGCCTTCCTGACGGGCGGACCTGAGTGAGCACTCTGCTCCCCGACGTGCAGCTGGATTTCGACCGCCGTCGACGCACGGGTCTCGATGAGGCCATCTTCGCCATGGGCAAGAGCGCGGCACAATTGGAGCGGATCTTCTCCACCGCCGCGGAACGCGGCGCCGCTCTTCTAGTCACCCGCCTCGCACCCGAGATGTATGACGCGCTCGCGCCCCGCTGGGGCAATCGGATCGATTACTGCCCCGTGTCCCGCACCGGGATCTTCGGGACCGTCGACCGCCCGGCAAGCTCCGGGCGGGTTGCCATCGTCGCCGGCGGAAGCTCCGATACCCCCGTGGCTCGCGAGGCGGATCGCACGCTGGCCTATTACGGAACGGAAGCGCACCTGTGCCTGGATGTCGGCGTGGCCGGACTCTGGCGGCTCACGCAGCGGCTGGACGAACTTACCCGGTTTGCAGTGGTCATTGCGATCGCCGGCATGGACGCCGCCCTGCCGACGGTGCTGGCGGGTCTCATACCCGGCGCCGTCATCGCCGTGCCCACTTCGGTGGGCTACGGCGTCGCGACCGGCGGTCATACCGCGCTCAATGCGCTGCTCGCGAGCTGCGCTCAGGGACTGACTGTCGTCAACATCGACAATGGTTTTGGTGCCGCCTGCGCGGCGATGCGCATTCTACGTATTCCCACGTAACACACCCTGGCAACTCGAGGAGTCTCTTATGGAACGTCGCAATTTCCTGTTGTCGAGCATTGCCGGAGCCGGCGTGACGGCCGCTGTCGGCCTGAACGCCACAGCTTCCGCGCAGGCGCCTGCCAATCCCGATGGCACCACGGTCTCGTTGGACCCCAGGGATCTGCTGCGCGTGACCGATCCCGGCGAACGGCGCGGCGACATGCTGTACCGCGAGCTCGGCTCGACCGGTGAGCGCGTCTCCCTGATCGGCATGGGCGGGGCCCACTTGAGCCGGCCGCCTCAGACGGAGTCCACTGCCGGAAGGCTGATCCACGCCGCGCTCGACCGCGGCATCAATTTCCTCGACAACTCCTGGGACTACGGTCACGGGAACAGCGAGCGCTGGATGGGCACGGCGCTCTCCCAGGGAGGATACCGGAAGAAGGCCTTTCTGATGACCAAGATCGACGGACGAACCCGGGAGGCCGCCCGCTCGCAGCTCGAGGAGTCGCTGACGCGCCTGAAGACCGACCGCATCGACCTGGTGCAATTCCACGAGATTCTGCGCTACGACGATCCCGACCGGATTTTCGGGGAGGGTGGGGCACTCGAGGCGCTGGTCGCGGCGAAACAGGCCGGCAAGGTCCGCTTCATCGGCTTCACCGGCCACAAGGACCCCCGCATACATTTATATATGCTGGACGTGGCGCAGCAGCACGGATTCAGCTTCGATACGGTGCAGATGCCGCTCAATGTGCTCGACGCCCACTTTCGCTCGTTCTCCCATCTCGTCGTCCCCCGGCTGGTGAAACAGAAGATCGGCATTCTCGGGATGAAGACCATGGGCGATGGGGTCATACTCAAGAGTGGGGCGCCGGTGGCTCCCATCGACTGCCTGCACTATGCGATGAACCTGCCGACCTCGGTGGTCATCACGGGAATCGACAGCGAGAAAATCCTGGATCAGGCCTTCGAGGCAGCGCGCAGCTTCAAACCGATGGGCGCCGACGAGGTGGCCGCATTGCTCGACAAAACAAAGACCTTCGCGGCCCAGGGCAGGTATGAATTTTTCAAGACCTCCAGTCACTTCGACACGACCGCGAAGCACGCGGATTGGCTGGGGGATGATGCCCCGCTCGTCATGCAATTGGGGCCGCCCACCGGGTAGGCCGCGGCAGCGATGCGGAAGTCGCGCCGGTCGCCCGCAGTGACTTCTTCGCTGATCGTCATGGGGGTGAGCGGCTGCGGTAAATCGACCCTGGGGCGGTCGCTCGCGGAGGCCCTCGGCCGGCGTTTCGTCGAGGGCGATACGCTGCACCCGCCTGCGAACGTCGCGAAAATGGCCTCAGGCCTCCCGCTCGATGACGCCGACCGCTGGCCCTTTCTCGGGAACGTGGCTGCGGCGATCAACGCGGCATCGCCGGCGCCGCTCGTCATCACCTGCTCCGCCCTGAAGCGGTCGTACCGCGACTTCCTGCGCGCCCGCGCGGGGGAGATCACGTTCGTGCTGCCCATGATCGACCGGCCGGCCCTCGAGGCGCGGCTCGCGGCGCGCCACGGCCATTTCATGCCGGCATCCCTGCTGGACAGCCAGCTGGCGACGCTGGAGGTCCCGGGGCCTGACGAGCGCGCCATCCGGGTGGACGGCACCGCCTCGACGCCGCACCAGCTGGCCGAGGTGATCGCACGGCTGCCTGGAGCCGTTGGACTGCCGTGTCGTTCAAGCGGAGCATGACGCCGCCGGTACGCACCGGCTCCCGCTCCGACTCCCTGAGGTCCCTGTTCAGATCCGTCCTGCTCCTCAATGCCGGACCCTGGCGCTGGAGCGTGGGCGTGGAAGCCGCACTCGCCATCGGACTGCCGGCGGGGACGCTGACGCTGGCGGGCCATGCCGCGCAGGGGCTCATCGCCTCGTTGGGGGGGTTCACCGTCCTGTATTTCACAGCCGTCCCGCGTTCCCGGCGGGCCGTCCTGCTGCCCTTCGTGGGGACGGGCTTGGTGCTCGCCGCAGCGCTTGGCGAACTGGCCGCGCCGTCCCTGCCGCTCACGCTCGCCGCGCTCATCGCGACGACGACGCTCGCCGCGCTCCTGGCGGGGTGGAGCGATTCAGGACCGCCCGGTGCGGTGATGTTTGTCGTCGTGGCCGGCGTAAGCGGTTATCTCGCCAGCCGGGTTGCCGATCCGGGCTCCATTCCACTGCTCGTCGCGCTCGGCGCTGCCTGTGCCTACGCCGTCGTCGCAGCGCCGCTGGTGCTCACGCGCCGGCGTGAGCCTGCGGGGGTCGATGTCCCTGCGCGTTGGGCGCCGCGCCGCCAATTCGACGCCGTCACCTCGAGAATTGCCGCCCGCATCGTGATCGCCGCGTCGATCGCCGCGCTGCTCGGCGCCGCGCTGGGGATCCATCGCATCTATTGGGTAATGGTCTCGACCGTCGCGGTATTGCAGACGGGCCCGGTTCAACGCCGGGTCGTGATGCGTGCCGCGCATCGCGCGCTGGGATCCGTTCTCGGCATCGGTCTGTTCGCGGCGCTCGCGTGGACTCGGCCGGCCGGCATCGCCCTCGTGATCTTGCTCGCAGCCTTGCAATCCGTGGCCGAAGTCGTCATTGCCCGGCACTACGGCCTCGCCTTGTTGTTCATCACCCCCATTCCCCTGCTGATCTCGGCAACCAACCCCACGATGAGTCTCGCCGACGTGGCCGCCGATCGCCTCCTGGACACCCTCCTCGGATGTCTCGTGGCGGTCACCGTGTATTGGGCGCATGAGCGATGGCGACCTCCCGCCCTGCCGCCTGATCCGTCCATCCCTCAATAAACCACTTCGACCGGAGCGCTGAAGCTATAGCCAACGCCGCGCTCCGTGACGATGAAACGCGGCTGCGCCGGGTCCGGTTCGATCTTGCGGCGCAGGCGCAGTACTTGGATGTCGATCGCCCGATCGTAGACTTCGTTGTCGTACACCCGGCTTGCCTCGAGCAGCTGGTCCCGGGTCAGGATGCGTTCCGGGGCCGCGAGAAGCGCCGCCAGAAGGTTGATTTCGCCGTTCGTGAGATTGACCGGGCTGCCGTTTTGGCGCTTGAGGCGCCGCGTGCGCAGGTTCAGTTCGAACTCCCCGAATCGATAGGCACGTATCGTACGGCCCGGCAGTGCCTCGCGCACGGGCCCCTTGGTGCGCCGGAGCACTGTCCGGATGCGCGCCAGCAGCTCCCGCGGGCTGAAGGGCTTGGTGACGTAGTCGTCGGCGCCGAGTTCCAGCCCCATGACGCGATCCGCCTCGTCCAGCACTCCGGTGAGCATGATGACCGGCATCGACTGCCGCTCGCGCAGGGAGCGCGCGATGGCCAGCCCGTCCTCGTCCCTGAGCCGGATGTCCAGCACCACGAGATCGATCGTCTCCTCGTTCAGGATTTTCGACATCTCCGCTCCGCTCGAGGCGGTGCTGACCCGCAGCCCGTTTTCGGCCAGGTACTCGGACAACAAGCCGCGGATCTGCGCATCGTCGTCCACGGCCAGAATGTGCGCTCGGCCGTGGTCAGGCATGCACGGCACCCAACACACGGGCCAGCGATTCGGCGATGTCCCGGCCGTGCAGCGGCTTGCGCAAGACCTCGGCGATCCCGGCCTCCGCGGCACGCTCCCCGAGCGGCGCCTCGGCGCGCCCGCTCATCATGAGGATCGGCAGCGAGGGCCGCACGCGCCGGATCAGCCGCGCGAGATCGGTCCCGACCAGCTCCGGCATCATTTCGTCGGTGAGCACGGCATCGAAGCGCTGGGGCGTCGCCGTGAATGCCTCGAGCGCGGCCGTGCTCGAGGCAAACCCCACGGGCTCGTAGCCGAGCCGCGCCACCACCTCCTCGGCCAGTTCGACGAGCGCCTGCTCGTCATCGACGATCATCACGATTTCCCCGTGACCCCGCGGCAGCGTCCGGACCGGTTCGGCCGACACCGCGGCCGTTTCTCCGGAGATGGGCAGCCAGACCTCGAATCGGGTGCCACGGCCGACGGTCGACGCGACCTCGATCACACCGCCCAGGTCGTTGACGATGCCGTGAACCAGCGACAGGCCGAGCCCCGTGCCTTCGCCGACCCGCTTGGTCGTGAAGAACGGGTCGAAGATCCGGTCGAGCACGCCCGGAGCGATGCCGGCGCCGCTGTCGCTGATGCTGAGCCGCACGTAATCTCCCGGATCCAGCGCCCCGCGGGGAAACACCTTGCGATCGCGCAGCACCTGCCGCGTGAGGTCGACGCCGAGCTTGCCGCCCTGCGCCATGGCCTGCACGGCGTTCGTGCACAGATTCATCGCCACTTGATGCAGGTCGGTCGGATCGCCGAGGATGCCCGCCTTGCCGCCCTCGAGCCGAACCTCGAGTTCGATGCCACTGGGAAGGGAGGCCGCGAGCAGATCGAGGGTCTCGTTCACGACGGCTTGCGCATTGAACAGGATCCGGTCCCCGAGTCCGCTGCGGCTGAATCCCAGGATGCGTTCGACCAGCAGCTTCGCGCGCTCGGCCGCATGCATGACATTGTCGAGATAGCGCTTGAGATCGCCGTTGCCGGCAGCGTGCTGCAAGGCGAGTTCCCCGTAGCCGAGAATGGCTCCGAGCACGTTGTTGAAGTCGTGGGCGATGCCGCCGGCGAGAGTTCCGATGGCCTCCATCTTCTGGGATTGACGCAGACGTTCCTCGCTGTCGCGCAGCGCCCGCTCGCCGCTGGCCACGCGCTTGATCTGGCGCACCAGGAACACCAGCAACGCGCCGCCGAGCAGCACCACGATGAGCGTCCGGATCGCGACGCGGAAGGTTTCCTCCCGCCACGGGGCGAGTGCGACGTCCACATCGCGCGTCACTTCAAGCCTCAAGGGTGTGTTTCTCACCGGTACCACGGCGAGGAAGTCCATTCGTCCGCTGATGGGGTTCAGCACCCGTGCGTCGGACTCACGGGGCACGACGACGAGCGAGGGGAAACGGCGGCCGACGACATTGGGCGCGGGCGGATTGCGCACGAGCAGCGTCCCGTCCTCCCGCAGCAACGCGATATGGCTGCCGGGGCCCCCGTCGACGGCGTGGTACAGTCGGTTCAAGTCCTCGAGATCGACGGTCGCCACCACGATGCCCGCGAAGCGTCCCGCCTCGTCGTCGAGGCGGCGCGACAGGACCACGGCGCTGCGTCCCTCCGTACGCGTGGTGAGCAGTTCGCTGATGAACAGTCCCGCCTTGGGGTCGTCCCGTTGCACCCGGAAATACGAGCGGTCCGCGACGTTGTGGTTCGGGGCCGACACCTCCCGCGAGCGATACACCGGATTGCCCTCCGCGTCCATGATCGTCACCTGCCGAATCTGGGGAACCGCGGCGGTGCGGGCCGCGAGGCCGGCCACGATGCTCTCCCGGGACAGCCGCGCGCCTTCGGCGCGAAACCACCGCGCCGTGTCGAGCAGCAACAGATCGTCGGCCTGCAGACTCCACACTGTCTGCTCGGCGAGGGCGCCGGCGAGGTTGCGGATTTCGCGCCCCGTACCCGCAACCGCATAGCGGTACGACCGCCAGGCGTCGTAGGCGGAAGATCCCACCAAGGCCAGCATGACGAGCGCGCCCAACCCCAGCACGCCGAGCTGCAAGCGCTTGAATCGATTGGAATCCAGGTCCGGCATGGGGCGGGCCGCGGGTGAGATCAGTTCTGCAGTATAACGCGCACCGATTCCAGCAGTTCCTCGCGTGCCAGCGGCTTCGCGACGACCTGCTGGACCCGCAACAGTTGGGCGGTCGAGCCGGCCGCCGGCAGTCCGGGGCGAAAATGCCCGGAGATCGCGATCATCGGCGTCCCCGAATGAGCCGATTGGATATCCTGGGTGCACTGCGCGCCGGCCTGCTTGGGCTGCACCACGCTCAGGATGACGAGATCGCACTGCCCGTCCCGCGTGGGGTGGCAGCGGTTGCCGATCCGCACCTGATAACCCGCATGCTCCAGCCACTCCTTGACCAGGGCGCGGGTCAGAAAATCCTCCTCATACACGACGATGTCTGGTGCGGCGTTCATGCGACGCATCCTCCGGAGCCCCGGTTGCGGCTCCATGTCAGGGTGCCACCACCGTGTGTTTCAGTTGAAACAGAACCGCAATGGGGTCGTAGGCCATCGGGCCTATGGTGTCCCCCACACCATGCTTGCCATCGTCCGCATCGCCCTCAGCCGACCGTACACCTTCGTGGTGGCCGCCCTGCTCATTCTGCTGCTCGGCGTCCTCGCGGCGCTGCGGATGCCCGTGGATATCTTCCCGAGCATCAACATCCCGATCATCGGAGTGGCGTTCCAGTACACGGGCTTGCCCCCCGACCAGATGGCGGGCCGGGTCGTCACGCCCTTCGAGCGCGCCGTGACCACCACGGTCAACGACGTCGAGCACATCGAGGCGAGCTCGTACACGACGTTCGGCATCGTCAAGATCTTCTTTCATCCCTCCGTCAACATCGCCACCGCCAATGCGCAGGTGACGGCCATCGCCCAGACGCTGCTGAAACAGCTACCGCCCGGCTCGACCCCGCCGCTGATTCTCAATTACAGCGCCTCGACGGTGCCCATCATCCAGCTCGGCCTCTCCGGCAAGGGACTGACGGAACAGGCGCTGTCGGACATCGGCCAGAATTTCGTCCGCACCCGTCTGGTCACGGTGCAGGGCGCGGCGATCCCCTATCCGTTCGGCGGCAAGACGCCGCAGATCATGTACGACCTCGACACGGCCGCGCTGCAGGCTCGCGGCCTGACCGGGCAGGATGTCGCCAACGCGTTGGCGGCGCAAAACCTGCTGACGCCGGCGGGAACGGAGAAGATCGGCGACTACGAATACACGATCAACCTGAACAACGCGCCCTACAAGCTCACCGATCTCGCCGACCTGCCGATCAAGAGCGTGAACGGCGCCATGGTCTACATGCACGACGTGGCGCACATCAGGAACGGCAGCGCGGTCCAGACCAACGTGGTGCACGTCGACGGCAGCCGCTCGGTGCTTTTGAGCGTATTCAAGAACGGCTCGACCTCGACGCTGGACATCGTCGGCGGCGTGAAGAAGATGCTCGAGGTGCTGAAGCCCTCCCTCCCCGATGCGCTCGAGATCAAGGCGATCGGCGATCAGTCCCTGTTCGTGCGTGCCTCCATCGACGGCGTCATCCGCGAAGGGGTGATCGCCGCCGCCCTCACCAGTCTCATGATCCTGTTGTTCCTGGGCAGCTGGCGCTCCACCCTGATCGTGGCCACGTCCATTCCGCTGTCCGTGCTCGGCGCGGTCGGTGCGCTGTGGGCGATCGGCGAGACCTTGAACATCATGACCCTGGGCGGGCTCGCCCTCGCGGTCGGCATCCTGGTCGACGAGGCCACCGTGACCATCGAGAGCATCAACTACCATCTCGAACAGGGCAAGGGCGTGGAAAAGGCCATCCTGGACGGCGCCTCGCAGATCGTCGTGCCCGCCTTCGTCTCCCTGCTCTGCATCTGCATCGTCTTCGTCCCGATGTTCTTCCTGGGCGGCGTCGCACACTATCTGTTCGTGCCGATGGCCGAGGCCGTGATGTTCGCCATGGTGTTCTCGTTCCTGCTCTCTCGCACCCTGGTGCCGACCATGGCCAAGTACCTGTTGAAGGCGCACATGGGTCAGGTGCACACCGCCCCCCAGGCGCCCACCTCGCGAAACCCCCTGGTGCGCTTCCAGCAGGGGTTCGAGGCGCGCTTCGCACGGCTGCGCGACGGCTATCACGCCCTGCTCGCCCTCGCGATCGCGCACGGGCGGGCGTTCCTGCTGGGCTTCCTCGGCTTCGCGGTGGCCTCGCTGCTGCTCACGCCCTTTCTCGGCCGCAACTTCTTCCCGCAGGTGGACGGCGGCCAGATCCTGCTGCACGTCCGCGCACCCGTGGGCCTGCGCATCGAGGAAACGGCCGCGCGCTTCAACGACGTCGAGAAGGCGATCCGGCGCATGATTCCGCCGGCCGAGACGGGCGCCGTCGTCGACAACATCGGCACTTATCTGTCCTCCATCAACACCATCTACAACAACACCGGCACCATCAACGAGTCGGACGGCGACATCCAGATATCGCTCACCGAGGGTCACCGCCCCACGGCCGAGTATGTGAACCGCCTGCGCAACGAGCTCCCACGGCGCTTTCCCGGTCTCACGTTCTCCTTCCTGCCGGCCGACATCGTGAGCCAGATCCTGAACTTCGGCGCCCCGGCGCCGATCGACCTGCAGGTGCGCGGCAACGATCTCGATGCCGACTTCGCCTATGCGAACAAGCTGCTGGCGCAGATCCGCCACGTCACGGGCGTGGCCGACGCGCGAATCCAGCAGTCCTCCCGGCTGCCCTACATCGATGTCGACGTCGACCGCACCCGGGCGAAGTACACCGGACTCACCGCGGCCGACGTCACCAACAGCCTGGTCGTGAACCTCGCGAGTTCCAGCCAGGTCGCACCCACGTTCTGGCTGAACAAGAAGAACGGCGTCACCTATCCCATCGCGCTGCAGACGCCGCAGTACAAGCTCGACAGCCTGGCCGAGCTGCAGAATCTGCCCATCAACGCGCCCGGTGCGCCCACGACGGTGCTCGGGGGTATCGCCGACATCCACCGCTCGCACGGCAACGCCGTCGTCTCGCAATACGACATCTCCTCGATGGTCGAAATCTTCGCCACCGTCCAGGACCGCGATCTGGGCGCCGTGTCCGCCGACATCCGCGACATCATGGCCCGCGCCGACAAGGACAAGCCGAAGGGCTCGACCATCGCGCTCGTGGGTCAGACCGCCACCATGTACAGCGCCTACAGCGGCCTGCTGTTCGGTCTGCTCGGCGCCATCGTGCTCATCTACTTCCTCATCGTCGTGAACTTCCAATCCTGGACGGACCCGTTCGTCATCATCACGGCACTGCCCGCCGCGCTCGCCGGCATCGTCTGGATGCTGTTTGGGACGCATACCACGCTCTCGGTTCCCGCGCTCACCGGGGCGATCATGTGCATGGGCGTGGCGACGGCCAACAGCGTGCTCGTGATCAGTTTCGCGCGCGAAAAACTCACCGAGTTCGGCGATTCGACCCAGGCTGCGCTCGAGGCCGGCTACGTCCGCCTGCGGCCCGTGCTCATGACGGCGCTCGCGATGGTCATCGGCATGCTGCCCATGGCGCTCGGACTCGGCGAGGGCGGCGAACAGAATGCACCACTCGGGCGCGCGGTGATCGGCGGCCTCATCTTCGCCACCGTCTCGACGCTGTTTTTCGTACCCGTCGTGTTCAGCATCGTCCACCGCAACCACCGTCCCCTGCCGGATGCGGACACCAGCCTGGGAGAACCGAATGCAATCGCCTGATGACCCCAACACCCGCACCCTGCGGCGCCGTCTCCGACTCGCAGGCTTGGGCTTCACGGTGCTCATCGCCGTCGTCCTGCTCTACGGTTTCGTCTCGCGTGCGGCGGACAATTCGCGCCTGCACGATCTCACCGAGGAGGAGGCGGTGCCGAACGTCGCCGTGGCTGCGCCCGCCAGCGCAGAGAATCTCTCGGGCCTCGAGCTGCCGGGGCGCCTCGAGGCCTACATCCGCGCGCCCATCTATGCGCGGGTTCCCGGCTATCTCAAGACCTGGACGCACGACATCGGCAGCCGGGTGAAGGCCGGCGAGGTGCTCGCCCAGATCGACACGCCCGACCTCGACCAGCAGCTCATGCAGGCGCGCGCGGCGCTCACCGTCGCGCGCGCCAACGCGAAGCTCTCGGAGATCACGGCCAAGCGCTGGCAGTCCCTCGCCAGCACCGATGCCGTCGCCAAGCAGGACGTGGACCAGCGCACCTTCACCTATGACGCCAACATGGCGCAGGTCAAGGCCGCGCAGGCGAACGTCGACCAGCTCGTCGCCCTGGAGGGCTTCAAGCGGCTGGTGGCGCCCTTCGACGGCATCGTCACGGCCCGCGAAACGGACATCGGCCAGCTCATCAACGTCGGCAGCACCGGCGGCGCCGAGCTCTTCGTGGTGTCGGAAACGCAGAAGCTGCGCGTCTACGTGAACGTTCCGCAAAACTATGTTCCGAGCGTGCCGGACGGCACCCGGGCCACCATCCGCGTGCCGGAGCATGCGGACAAAACCTACTCCGGCATCGTCGAGGCCTCGGCCCAGTCCGTCAATCCGGGTTCCGGCACCACGCTGATGCAGATCATCGTCGACAACAGCGCCGG
>Ga0182030_10000278_pt1 | contig 90955 bp, 82 predicted proteins | sample 812S3MmetaG_FD_121299 | JGI IMG/M metagenome (GOLD analysis project Ga0182030, IMG submission 121299) | Permafrost microbial communities from Stordalen Mire, Sweden - 812S3M metaG (Illumina Assembly) | ecosystem: Environmental > Terrestrial > Soil > Wetlands > Permafrost | place: Sweden...
CGACACGGGGCTATTCGATCCCATTGATTTCAAGGGCTTTTCTCGACCAATGAGCGAACGCGAAGACGAACATTTCGACATCGACGATGAGTTCCTCGGCGAGGCTGAGGAATCACACGACTTCGATCCGGTGATGGAACGCACCGAACGGCGACCCAAGGCGGTGCCGTCGGGCAAGCGCGGCAAGGCGGCTTGGAGCCGAGTCGAGGACGTCTTGGCTGAGCGGCAGTTGGAAAAAGAGCTGCGCGACATCTTCGAAGACGATTGACTCCCTTGCGCGCGCCTTCCTGGGTGGTGCTTAAGTTCGGCGGCACCAGCGTGTCGTCGGCTGCGAATTGGCGCAATATTGCGGGCGTCCTGCGTCAGCGCATGCAGGAAGGGCTGCGTCCCGTCGTGGTTCATTCGGCCCTCTCGGGCATCACTGACCGCTTGGAGGCGCTGCTCACGGCCGCAGTGCTCGGCGAGCACAGTGAAGCGCTGCATCGAATCGAAACCATCCACCGCGACTTGGCGGAGCAGCTCGGGGTCGTCCCCAACGAGCATTTCGAGCGCTTTCTCGCGGAGCTCAAGCGCTTGACCGCGAGCATCGGGCAGACCCGCACGCTGAATGACGGGATGCGCGCGCAGGTCATGGCCATGGGCGAGCTGCTGGCGACGTGCCTCGGCGATGGATTCCTGAGCGCACAAGGGATTGCGACTTCGTGGGTGGATGCGCGCACGGTGCTGCACGCCGAGCGCCGTCATGGAACGAATGCCAAGGCCAGCCTGCTGTCCGCCACGTGCGACTTTGCACCCGACAAGGCACTGCAGTCCGCTTGGGCGGCACTGGGGCGGGTGGTGATCACTCAGGGCTTCATCGCCTCGAACGATCTGGGGGAGACGGTACTGCTCGGCCGCGGAGGATCGGACACCTCGGGCTCGTATTTCGCGGCCAAGCTCGCCGCGGCGCGCCTCGAAATCTGGACTGATGTCCCGGGAATGTTCAGCGCCAATCCGAGGGCGGTCCCGACCGCTCGACTGCTGCGCGCATTGCACTACGATGAGGCCCAGGAAATTGCAAGCAACGGAGCGAAGGTGCTGCATCCGCGCTGCGTCTTGCCGGTGCGCCAGTACAAAATTCCGTTGCACGTCTATGCCACCCAAGCTCCGGAGCTGCAGGGCACCGTGATTCGCGCGGACGTCGCCGATAGCGCGGCGCAAGTCAAGGCGATCGCCATCAAGAAGGGCATCACGCTCGTGTCCATGGACAGCCCGGGCATGTGGCACCAGGTCGGTTTTCTCGCCGACGCGTTCCAGGTGTTCAAGCAACAGGGCATGTCCGTGGATCTCATCTCCACCTCGGAGACCAACGTCACGGTGTCCCTGGATCCGACCGCCAACACGCTCGACCCTGCGGCGCTCGCGAAGCTTTCGGCGGCGCTCGGCGAGCTGTGTCGCGTTGAAATATTGGGGCCTTGCGCATCGCTGAGTCTGCTCGGACACAACATCCGCGGCATCCTTCACGAACTCGGATCCGCGTTCGAGCTGTTCCAGGACCACAAGGTCTACCTCGTGAGCCAGGCGGCGAACGATCTGAACTTCACCTTCGTGATTGACGAAGCGCAGGGTGACCGGCTGGTGCAGCAGCTTCACGAGCGGCTGATTCAGAGAATCGGCTCGGACAAGGTGCTGGGTCCTACGTGGCTGCAATTGTTCGCCCCGAAGCATGCCGGCGCGCCCGTCGCGACAAGCTGGTGGGAAAATCCGGCCAAAAGTCGCCAATTGCTCGACATCGGCACGCGCGAATCCGCGGCCTTCGTCTACGACATGGCCAGCATCGATGCCGCGATCGGTGCGGTGCACACGGTCAAATCGGTGGGGCGCTGGGCATATTCAATGAAGGCCAACTGGCATCCCGCCATCCTGAGGCGCATCTATGCAGCGGGTCTCACGCTCGAATGCGTTTCCCAGGGCGAACTCGAGCACGCCTTTGCGGAGATTCCCGCACTCTCCGCCGAGCGCGTGCTGTTCACCCCCAACTTTGCGCCGCGCTCGGAATACGAATACGGTTTCCAAAGGGGCGTGCACGTCACCTTGGACAACCTGTATCCACTGAAGGCGTGGCCCGAGCTTTTCCAAGGACGGGACATCTTTGTGCGCATCGACCCGGGCTTCGGGCGCGGTCATCATCACCATGTGCGCACCGCCGGGGTGCATTCGAAGTTCGGAGTGCTGCCGAGCGAGGCGGACGAACTTGCGGCGTTGGCCCGGACTCACCGCGTACGCGTCATCGGCCTGCACGCGCACACCGGCAGCGGCATCCTAGACGTCGCCAATTGGACCGAAACGGGCGAGCTCCTCGCGCAGCTTGCGATGCGATTCCCGGATGTCGGCGTAGTGGACCTCGGCGGCGGCATCGGCGTTCCGGAACAGGCGGGGCAGCTCGGCATCGATATGGCGGCGCTCGACTCAGGGGTCGCTGCCCTGAGGGTGCGGTTTCCGCGGATCGAATTCTGGATGGAACCCGGGCGATTTCTGGTCGCCAGAGCGGGCGTGCTGATCGCCAGGGTGACCCAGTTGAAGAGCAAGGGCGAGGTGCGCTACGTCGGCATCTCGACCGGGATGAATTCCCTGATCCGTCCAGCCCTCTATGGAGCGCATCACGATATTCGCAATCTGACCCGGCTCGGGGAGCCGCTAACTGATAAGGTGACGGTCGTGGGTCCCATCTGCGAGAGCGCCGATCAGCTCGGGAGCGATCGCTGGCTGCCGCCCACCCTGGAAGGCGACGTGCTGCTGATCGCGAACTGCGGCGCCTACGGGCACGTGATGGGATCGAATTACAACCGTCGGCCGCCTGCCAGGGAGTTCGTGCTCGAGTCATGATGGACGTGGGAATCATCGGTTGGCGTGGCATGGTCGGATCCGTGCTGCTCGAACGCATGCGCGCGGAGCGAGATTTCGATCTCGTGGATCCGGTTTTTTTCAGCACCTCCCAGGCGGGCGGTGCCGCGCCGGATATCGGGCGCAAGGTCGGAACGACGGTACAGAATGCCAATGACCTGGCCGCGCTCAAGCGGCTGCCGATGCTCATCAGCACCCAGGGCGGCGATTACACCGAGGCGGTTCATGCGCAGCTTCGCGCGTCCGGATGGCAGGGTTATTGGATCGACGCCGCGTCCACCTTGAGAATGGCCGACTCATCAGTGATCGTCCTCGATCCGGTCAATCTTGAGGTGATGGAGCGGGCCCGCGCCGCCGGCGTCAAGGATTTCATCGGCGGCAATTGTACGGTCTCGCTCATGCTCATGGCGGTGTGCGGACTCATGCGTCAAGGGCTGGTTGAATGGATCAGCGCCATGACCTATCAATCGGCCTCCGGCGCGGGCGCGCAAAACATGCGCGAGCTTCTCGAGCAGATGGGCGCCCTGCATCGCTCCTCCGCCGCGCTCCTCTCGGATCCGGTCTCGGCGATTCTCGACATCGATCGGGCGGTCACGGGCGCAATCGGCGCTGCGGATTTTCCTAAGGCTCAATTCGGCGTGCCGCTCGCCGCGAGCCTCATTCCGTGGATCGACAAGGATCTCGGCGACGGACGCAGCCGCGAGGAGTGGAAGGCGGGCGCCGAATCCAACAAGATCATGGGCACGGAAGCCTCCCCGGTGCCGGTCGAGGGCATCTGCGTACGCGTGAGTGCCATGCGCTGCCATTCGCAGGCACTCACGATCAAATTGAAGCGCGATATCCCGCTCGCCGACATCGAAGCCATCATCGCAGCGGGCAACTCGTGGGTGAAAGTGGTTCCAAATCAGCGCGAGCCCTCGATCAGGCAGCTCGCGCCGGCCGCCGTCTCCGGCACGCTGGATATTCCCATCGGACGCCTGCGCAAGATGGCCATGGGCGGCGACTACCTATCCGCCTTCACCGTGGGCGACCAGTTGCTGTGGGGCGCAGCGGAGCCGCTGCGCCGGACTATGCGCTTCCTGCTTCGCTCTGCGTGAGCAGGTGAATCGGAACGGGGCGTGCCTGCCAGATATCCGAGCAATATTCGCGGATGGTGCGATCCGATGAGAATTTGCCGCTTCGTGCGGTGTTGAGAATCGACATCCGGGTCCAGCGCTCGGTGTCGCGATAAACCTCCGATACCCGGGTCTGACAATCCACATAGGAGGCAAAGTCGGCGAAAAGCAGGTACGGATCGTAGTACATGAGATTGTCCATCAACGGGCGGAACAGATCCGTGTCGCCGCGGGAGAAGAAGCCGCCGCGGATCAGATCGACCACCTCCTTGAGGTGCGGATCGGCGGCGTAGAAGTCCATGGGCCGATAGCCTTCGGACTTCAAGGCGAGCACCTGCTGCGCGTTCAACCCGAACAGGAAAAAATTGTCCGCGCCGATTTCCTCGCGCAGTTCGATATTGGCGCCGTCGAGGGTGCCGATCGTGAGCGCCCCGTTCATGCAGAATTTCATGTTGCCGGTGCCTGAGGCTTCCTTGCCGGCGGTCGAGATCTGTTCCGAAAGGTCGGCGGCCGGATAGATGCGTTGGCCGTTGGTGACGTTGAAGTTGGGCAGGAACAGCACCCGCAGGCGATCGCGTACGTCCGGATCGCGATTGATCACATCGCCTACCGCTGTGATCAGCTTGATCATGAGCTTCGCGAGATGGTAGCCGGGAGCCGCCTTGCCACCGAAGATGAAGGTGCGCCCCTCGATGGCGAGCGCCGGATTCGACTTGATGGCGAGATACATCGAGACGATGTGCAGAACCTTCAAATGCTGGCGTTTGTACTCGTGAATGCGCTTCACCAGGACATCGAACATGGAGTTCGGATCGATCAGAATCCCCGTGCGCTCCGCGGCCAAGGCGGCGAAGTTGCGCTTGTTCTCGTGCTTGATTTCTCTCCAGCGAGCGCGAAAGGCGGGATCCTCCGCCAGCGGCTCCAAGCGCTCGAGCTGCGCCAGATCCCTGATCCAGCCGTCGCCGATTTGCTCGGTGATGAGGCTCGAGAGGCGTGGATTGGAGAGCGCCATCCAGCGCCTCGGCGTGACGCCGTTCGTCTTGTTGCTGAACTTTCCAGGCCAGAGCTCGTTGAAGTCCTTGAGGACGTCACGTTTGAGAAGCTCGGTATGCAGTTCCGCCACACCGTTGATCGCGTGGCTGCCGACGCATGCCAGGTGCGCCATGCGCACGTAGCGCTCCCCGGTTTCCTCGATGATCGACATCCGGCGGATCCGCTCGTCATCCCCCAGAAATCGCATGCGCACCTCCTGGAGGAAGTGGGCATTGATGTCATAGATGATTTCGAGATGCCGGGGCAGCACGCGGCCGAACACCTCGAGCGACCAGCGCTCGAGCGCCTCGGGCAGCAGCGTGTGGTTGGTGTAGGCGAAGGTTCTGCAGGTGATGCTCCAAGCCTCCTCCCATCCGAGCGCATGCTCGTCGATGAGCATGCGCATGAGTTCCGCGATCGCGATGGCAGGATGCGTGTCGTTCAGCTGCACGGCGAATTTCTCGTGGAACAGGCTCACCGGCAGCTGCTGAGTGCGCAGGATCCGGAACATGTCCTGAATGGAGCAGGATACGAAGAAATATTGCTGCTCGAGCCGCAATTCCTTCCCGCGTAGCTGCTCATCGTTCGGGTAGAGCACCTTGCTCAGGTTTTCGGAGGTGACTTTCTGGTTCACCGCGCCGTAGTAGTCGCCGCTGTTGAAGATGGCGAAATCGAACGACTCGGGCGCTTCGGCACGCCACAGCCGCAGGGTGTTCGCCGTGTTGTTTCGATATCCCAGGATGAGCGTGTCGTAGGGGACGCCGTGGACAATCTTGTGGGGCACCCAGCGAACGCGCAGGCGCTCGTGCTCATCGACATACCTCTCCGTATCGCCGCCGAATTTCACGCTCACCGCCCACTCCGGACGTATCAATTCCCAGGGGTTCCCCGAGCGCAGCCACTTGTCGGTCCTCTCGATCTGCCATCCGTCGACGATGTCCTGATGAAAGATGCCGAACTCGTAGCGAATGCCGTAGCCCAAAGCGGGGATCTCGAGCGTGGCGAGCGAGTCGATGAAGCAAGCCGCCAGACGACCGAGGCCGCCGCTGCCGAGCCCGGGCTCCTCCTCCTGATGCAACAGTTCGTCGAAGTCGAGACCGAGCTCCTTCATGCACTGCCGCACCGGCTCGAGAATACCGAGATTCAACAGGTTGTTGCCGAGGTGCGGGCCCATTAAAAACTCGGCCGAGAGATACGCGACGGTGCGCGACCCGTGCTTGGTGTATGCGGCAGCAGTGCTGATCCAGCGATGCAACATGCGGTCCCTGACCGCATAGGCGAGCGCCATGTAATAGTCATTCTTGGTTGCGAGGGCCGGAAACTTGCCCTGCATGTAGAAGAGGTCGTCCAGGAACGAACTCTTGATGGCCTCCTTGTCGAGGTCCGTTCGACGGTCGCCGAGCTTCTCCTTCATGGCGCCCAGATCACCTCGACCGGCACCCGGGTCTGGCGCAGCAGCGCGCGGACCGGCATCTCCTCGATCGCACCGGCGCCGTTCGCTGCTTCGTAGGTGGAGAGCTTGCCCTCGCCCTCGATGACGATGAGCATGCGCCTGGAGTCGAGCAGGGCGCTCAAGTTCAAGCTCAGGCGCGGCTGCGGCGCGGTGGGCGCGCGCATGCCCACGCAACCGGCAGCCGCCGTCGGAGCGAGCGCGATGGACAGATTCGGCGAACCGGGGAACAAGGAGGCGGTGTGGCCGTCGTCGCCCATCCCGAGCAACGTCAGGTCGAAGGGTCGAGGAACGCGGGCAAAGGTTTCCCAGGCCGAGACCGCGCCCAAATCCGGCGACGGCGCAGCGTTCTTCAGGCCCGCGAAACGCGCCTCCGCGGCCCGGTCCTGAAGCAGCACCTCGCGCACCATCCGTTCGTTGCTGCCCGGATCGCCCGGATCCACCCAGCGCTCGTCGGCGAGCGCCACGGATACCCGGCGCCACTCAATCGGCTCGGCGCGAAGCTGTTCGAACAGTTTGATCGGCGTCTTGCCGCCCGACACGATCAGGCTCGCGGCGCCGCGAGCGGCGATCGCGCTGGCGAGCGTTTGCGCGGCATCGACAGCGAGAGCCCGAGCGAGGTCCGTCATGCTCGAGAAGCGCTTCAGTCGGGGGTCAGAGTTCGTCATGCCAGGAGAATCCATCGCGGCTGATCAGGGCACTGGAAGAGGCGGGTCCCCAGCTGCCCGCAATATAGGCCTTCGGGGGCTCGTCGTACTGTTCCCACCCGGCCCGAATGGGATCGATCCAGCGCCAGGCTGCATCGAGCTCGTCGCGGCGCATGAACAACGTGAGATTGCCCTTCACGGTATCCATCAACAGCCGCTCGTAGGCATCGAGGCTGCGGGTCTTGAACGTCTCGCCTAAGTCCAGCGCGAGGCTCACGGGCTTGAGCCGCATTCCCTCGCCGGGGTTTTTGGCGAGTACGGTCAGCATGATGCTCTCGTCGGGCTGCAGCCTGATCACGAGCTCGTTCGCCGAATGCGAGGCCGGCGTGTCGAATATCGGATGCGGCACATCGTCGAACGTCACCACCAGTTCGGTGATGCGATCCTGCAGCCGCTTGCCGGTGCGAAGGTAAAACGGCACGCCCGCCCAACGCCACGTCTCGATCTCGACTTTGAGGGCCGCGAATGTCTCGGTGGTGCTGTCCGGCGCGATGTCCGCTTCCTCGAGATAGCCGGGTACCGGCACGCCGCGGACGGCGCCCGCCTTGTATTGTCCACGCACGGTCTTGGTGAGCACATCGCGCTCGCGCAGCGGTTTGAGCGCGCGCAGCACCTTGAGCTTTTCATCACGCACTGCATCCGGATCGTTCGAGGCAGGCGGTTCCATGGCCATGATGCAAAGCAGCTGGAGCAAATGATTCTGCACCATGTCGCGCAACGCGCCGGTCTGGTCGTAAAAATTTCCGCGCCGCTCGACGCCGAGCTCCTCGGCAACCGTGATCTGCACGTGCTTGATCAGACCGCGCCGCCAGAGCGGCTCGAACAAGGCGTTGCCGAATCGCAGCGCCATCAAATTCTGCACGGTTTCCTTGCCCAGGTAATGATCGATCCGGTAGATCTGCCGCTCGGCGAATGCCGCGCCAACCTGCGCATTGATCAAGTCGGCCGAAGCGGTGTCGTGACCGAGGGGTTTCTCGAGCACCACCCGGGACTGTGCCGTGACCACCCGAGCCTTCGCCAGGTTGTCGCACATCACGGAGAACAGGTTCGATGCCGTCGAGAAGAAGAACACGCGCACGATGTCCCCGCGACCTTCGAGGAGCCGGGTCAACTGCGCATAGTCCGCCTCGGCGGATGCGTCGATCCTCAGGTAGCCGATCAGACGGCTGAAGCGCTCCCAGCAGTCGGGGTCGAACTCCTTGCCAAGGAACTCGCGGCACGCCGCTTGCGCCTGTGCCGCGTACTGTTCCCGCGACAGCGGGCCCCGCGCGATCCCGACGATGCGCGATTCCTCGGACACCTGAGCGGCCGCGTAGCGGCGGTAGAGCGCCGGAAGAAGCTTGCGGGTGACGAGGTCGCCGGTTCCCCCGAAGAGCAGCATGTCAAAGGTTGGTAGTACGGCCACCGTGCGGATTTCCTGTTTTGTCTCGGCGCACAGCGTAGCACTTGCACGCACGTGCAAGTAAGTCTCCGGGGTATGGTATAAGAGCCCGGCCGTGAAGGATCTGACGGAACACTCGGTTGGCAGGCATATCTTGCAGATGGCGGCTCCGATCGCCGCGGGGATGCTGTTTCAAACCCTTTATTTTTTGATCGATCTCTACTTCGTCGCTCACCTCGGCGATGCCGCGCTCGCAGGCGTGGGTGCGGGCGGCAACATGATGTTCATCGTGCTGGCTCTGACCCAGGTGCTCGCGGTCGGGACGGTCGCCCTGATTTCGCATGCGGTGGGACGCAAGGATCGGGAGGATGCGAACCTCGTGTTCAATCAGAGCCTGTCGCTCTCGGCTTTTTGCGCGGCCGTCACACTGCTGGTCGGCTATGCGGCCGCCGGACCGTACATGCACACATTGGGTGCAGACGAGGCGACGATGCGCGCCGGTATCGAGTACGTGCGTTGGTTCCTGCCGAACCTCGCGTTGCAGTTCGCGCTGGTTTCGATGGGGTCGGCTTTGCGCGGTACTGGAATCGTCAAGCCGACCATGATCGTGCAGGTGATCACGGTGATCTTGAATGCCATTCTCGCGCCGGTGCTCATTGCGGGGTGGGTCACGGGCCATCCGCTGGGCGTCGCGGGGGCGGGGCTCGCAAGTTCGCTGTCGGCGGCGGTGGGTGTGGCGATGCTCGGGCTCTATTTCCATAAGCTCGAGCACTACGTTGGATTCGCCTCATCGCGCTGGCGTCCTGAATTTCCCGTGTGGGGCCGGCTGCTGCGGATCGGTCTTCCGGCCGGCGGGGAGTTTTTGCTGATGTTTATGTACATGGCGCTCATCTACTGGATCATCCGCCGATTCGGAGCCGACGCACAGGCGGGCTTTGGCATCGGAATGCGCATCAATCAGAGCCTGTTCCTGCCGGCCATGGCCGTGGCATTTGCCGCCGCGCCCATCGTGGGTCAAAATTTTGCCGCCGGCAAATTCGATCGCGTGCGCGAGACGTTTGTGCGTGCGGCGCTGTTTGCCGCGACGATCATGGGGGGGCTGACCGTGTTCTGCCAATTGGGCGCCCAAGCGGTGGTGCATGCGTTCACGGTTCAGCCCGGTGCGGTTGCCGTGGCCACGCAATTCTTGAAAGTAGTGTCATGGAATTTCATCGCTTCCGGGCTCGTATTCACATGCTCGGCGGTGTTCCAAGGACTCGGCAACACGGTGCCCGCGGTGGTGAGTTCCGCAACGCGCATCCTGAGCTTCGCAGTTCCCGCGCTCTGGCTCATGGCGCAACCCGATTTTCAACTCGTGCAACTTTGGCATGTGTCGGTGGCCAGCATGACGCTGCAGGCCTGTGTGAGCCTCCTGCTGATTCGCAGTCAGATGCGCCGGCGGCTCGCGGGGAGAGCGGCGCCGGTTGCCGCCAGCTAGGATCGGGCGGAGAGGGCGATTGCAGTTCAAGACATTCATCGAGTGCGCGGGCTGGCTTGGGGCACTCCTCATATTGGGAGCCTACGGGCTAGTGACCAGCGGAAGGCTCAAGCCTCGTTCGGCTGCCTATCAATGGATGAATATCGTCGGTGCGGTCGGTTTCATCATCAACAGCGGTTGGAACGGGGCCTGGCCGTCCGCGTGGCTCAACATCGTGTGGCTGGCGATCGGCATATACGGCATCACGCGCAGCCGGCGAGTCGCGCCTTGACGGACATCGAGACCACCCGTTCTAGGGCGTGATGATCACCGGCGTCCCGAGGGGGGTGCGCTCGAACAGCACTTGCATCGCGAATTTTGCAGCCCGATGCAGCCCCTGGTACCCCGTGATCCCGAGGCGGCGTCGCTGAGCGGCGCACGCGGGTCCTCGCCGTGAATATAGATCTCCCCGCCCAACCGCGTGTTCTGAGGCGGCCGGGATCGGCGGCGAATCGCCTCGAGAATGGCGGCGTGTTCGGCCGCTGTGATCAAATTTGCCGCGAGGCCGCGCTCAGCATCCTCAACGTTCGGGTAGCTGATGCACATCGACAAAGAGAACCTGCTGCGCGGATTCTTCGCGCAGACGTAGAATTCGCCGAGCGGCGTCGCCTCGTCGCCCTCCACGGACTTATCCGCCGCCCAGTTCCTGCCCAAGGTGACCGGATAGGCGTATTCCTGAACACCGTCGACGAGCAGGAGAAGCAAGCGCAATTCTTTCCGGACGATGATCTGCATGATCCTTGCAATCTACCGCGCGCGATGCCGCGCCTTAAGTTCGGCAACGACCGCCTCGAGCGACAGATGCCTCGATTGCAGCAGCACGATGACGTGATAGAAAAGGTCGGCGGCTTCGGCGATGATCTGCGCGTCGCCTTGTGCGACGGCGGCGAGCGCAAGCTCCACACCTTCCTCGCCGACCTTCTGCGCGATGCGCCGCGGCCCTTCCGCGATGAGCTTCGCCGTGTAGCTGTTCGGAGGAGGGTGCGCGATGCGCTCCGCAACCAGCCGCTCCAAGGTGTCAAGGAAAGCCAGCGGTTCGACGTTTGTGTGAGGCGGATTTGCGCCGAAGCAAGTGCGCGTGCCGAGGTGGCATGCGGGCCCAGCGGCCCGGGCGAGTACTAGCAGCGTGTCGCCGTCGCAATCGGCGGCGATGGAACACACCTCCAGATGATTCCCGGAGGTCTCGCCCTTGGTCCAGAGTCTGCCTTTGCTACGGCTCCAGAAGGTCACGCGGCCGGAGGCGCGTGTCGCCGCGAGTGCCTCGCGGTTCATGTATCCGAGCATCAGCACCGCGCCGCCGACGGCGTCCTGCACGATGGCCGGCAGCAACCCGTCGGATTTGCCCCAGTCGAGCTGATCGATGTCGTTCATACCCTCACCTCGATGCCGTCCGCCCGCAGCTGCCGCTTGAGCTCGGAGATCCTCACTTCGCCGGAATGAAAGACGCTTGCCGCCAGCGCGGCGTCGACGCCTGCGTCGATAAATACCGCCGAGAAGTGCCGCATCGTACCGGCTCCGCCCGATGCCACCAGCGGCACCCGGCAAAGTGCGCGCACTGCGCGCAGCTGGGCCACGTCGTAACCCTGGCGTACCCCGTCGCTGGACATGCAATTCAATACGATCTCGCCGGCGCCGCGCCGCTGCACCTCGAGCACCCAGGCCAAGGTGTCGCGCGAGGCATCGCGGCTCGACCTGACCTCGCCGGTGAGCGCCTGAACCCGGTAGTCCTCACCCACGGTCTGGCTGTCGATCCCCACGACGACACATTGTGCGCCGAAGCGCTCGCTGAGCGCATCGATCAATTCGGGATCGGCAAGCGCAGGGGAGTTGACGGAGATCTTCTCCGCCCCGCAGGACAACACTTCCTCGGCATCGGCCAGCGTGCGGATGCCGCCGGCGACGCAGAAGGGGATGTCGAGGATGCGCGCGACCCGGCTGATCCAGGATCGGTCCACCGATCGCCCTTGGGGGCTCGCGGTGATGTCGTAGAACACGAGCTCATCCGCGCCCTCGTCGCGGTAACGCGCGGCAAGCTCCAGGATTTCCCCGACGATGCGGTGGTTGCGAAAACGCACGCCCTTGACCACCTGCCCGTCGCGTACGTCGAGACAGGGAATTATGCGTTTGGCAAGAATGGTCGCAGCTCCTCGATCGGGATGCGTCGCTCGAGCAGCGCCTTGCCGCTGACCGCAGCCGCTGCGCCGCATTCGGCCAGGGCATGCAGGTCGCCGGCATCCCGGATGCCGCCGGATGCCTGCCATGCCACGGCGGGGTGACACCGGACCGCTTGCGCATACAGCGCGACGTTCGGGCCGCCGAGCGCACCGTCCCGGCTCACGTCGGTGCACAGTACGTGAGTGAGGCCGGCATCGACGAATTCGGCGACGGCCCGCCATAGCGACAGGGTGGATTGGCGCGTCCATCCGTGCGTGGCGATGCAGGGCGTGCCTGCCTCATCGAGCCGCACATCGAAGGCGAGCGCGATGCGCCCGCTGCCAAAATGTCTGAGCCAGCGCCGCACCTCGTCCGGTTGGGTCAATGCCGCGCTGCCGACGACCGCCCGTGCCGCGCCCAGGTCGAGCATTTTCTGCACCGCGGCGAATTCGCGCAGCCCCCCGCCCACTTGCAGCTGAATGCCGGACTCCGCGGCGAGTGAGGCGATGAGCGGGCAGTTGCCGCCGCTGCCGTCGCGGGCACCGTCCAGATCGACAACGTGCAACCAATCAGCGCCATCCCCGCGGTATCGCGCGAGCAGCTCGAGCGGCTCGGCTTCATAGCGAGTCTCCGCCGTGAAGTCACCTCGGAGAAGGCGCACGCAGCGCCCGCCGCGCAAGTCGATGGCGGGTATCAGCCGCATGCCGCATCCGGGGCGGCCAGGGCGGGGCCGATGGCCAGGAAGTTCTTCAGGAGGCGCGCGCCGACCAGCGCGGAGCGCTCGGGGTGGAATTGGGCGCCGAAAAAATTGCGCCATGCCACGCAGGCCGAGAAGTTCACGCCGTAGCGGCAGCTTGCGACGGTGGCCTCGTTCACGGGCAGCGCGTAGCTGTGAACGAAATAGGCGTAGTCGGCGCCGCCGATTCCCGTGAGCAGCGGGCAGCTGCGTGTCGCCGTCAGGGTGTTCCACCCCATGTGCGGCACCGGCAGGCCCGGCGCGTCCATGAATCGCGACGCTTCCCCCGGGATGATGCCGAGACAACGGGTCTCCCCCTCCGCCGATGCGTGGTGCAGGAGCTGCATGCCCAGACAGATCCCGAGTACCGGCTGGGTGAGCGTCGGGATCAGGGCATCCAGCCCGCCGGCTCGCAAGCGCCTCATCGCGTCCGCCGCGGCTCCGACGCCCGGCAGGATCACATGGCTCGCCGCGCGAATGCAGGCGGCGTCCGCGGAGACCTCCGATCGCGCGCCGAGGCGTTGCAATGCGAATTGCAGCGAAGCGATGTTCGCGCCGCCGCTCGCGACGATGACGATGCTCATCCGATGCGCGGCTCGAGACCGGTCGTCCGGGTCGGTCTCACAGCACACCCTTGGTGCTGGGCAGTTCGACGCCCTCGCGCCGGATCGCCTGCCGCAGGCTCCGGCCGACGCCTTTGAAGCAGGCCTCGATCATGTGGTGGGCATTTTCGCCGCGCACGCGGATGTGCAGCGATGCGCCCAATGTTTCCGCCAGTGATCGGAAGAAGTGGGGCACGAGCTCGGTCGGCAGCTCGCCGACACGCTCGCGGTCGAAGCGGCCTTCCCAGACGAAAAAAGGCCGCCCCGAAAGATCGAGCGCGATCTCGGCCAATGCCTCGTCCATCGGCAAGAGGAATCCGTAACGCGCGATGCCCTGCTTGTCACCCAGCGCCTGGCGCAGCGCCGAGCCGAGCGCAAGCGCGCAATCCTCCACCGTATGATGCTCATCGATGTGCAGGTCGCCCTTGCACTCGAGCTCCAGTGCGAAGCCCGCGTGCTTGGCGATCTGTTCGAGCATGTGGTCGAAGAACCCCAGGCCCGTGGCAATGTGGCTCGGCCCCTCGCGCGAGAGGTCCACCTCGACGTGCACCTCGGTTTCTTTGGTGCTGCGAGCGATCTGGGCGCGGCGCGCAGCGCCCAGGATGTGCGCCGCAATCGACGGCCAGGTCGCCTCGGGGCTCCCCTCGACGAGTACGCGTGCGTGGTCGACGCCGCCGCGCAGGCGTGCGTGGTCGACGCCGCGCACGCGTAATCCCGTGATGCCGAGATTGTCCGCGAACTCGAGGTCGGTGTCGCGGTCGCCGACCATGAAGCTGCGTGCGGTGTCGATCGGGTGGCATCGAAGATAATCCTGCACCATGCCGAGCTTGGGCTTGCGGCACCCGCAGTCATCCTGTTTATAGTGCGGGCACACGAATACGGCGTCGAAATCGATCCCCTGCGAGGCGAACAGGTCGAGCACGAAGCGATGCGCCGTGTCGAAATGCTCGGTTGGCAGACTCGGGGTTCCGAGTCCATCCTGGTTGGTGACCATGACGAGCTTGAATCCCGCGCGACGCAACTCGATGAGCGCGGGGATCACCCCCGGCAACAGCCTGACCTTGTCGAGCCGGTCGATTTGCTCGTCGGCCGGCTCCTCGATCAAGGTGCCGTCACGATCCACGAACAGGACTTTTTCGCCGCTCATGCCGCCTCCAGGCTCGATAGCAATGCGTCGTTCTGAACGCGCGTGCCCACCGTGATTCTGAACGAGTTTGGCAGTGCGGAATTCGAGCGCAGGTCGCGCACTATCGTCCCCCCAGCCATGCTCGCACGCAGGAACGCGTCGGGATTGCCGCTGTCGATCAGCAGGAAATTGGCGTCGCTCGGCCACACTCGAGTCACGGCCGGAACGCCGTAGAGGCGCTCGCGCAGGTACTCGCGCTCAACGAGCAATGCGCGCACCCGGTTCTGCGTGGCGGCAACCTCGGCCGGAGCGAGCGCTGAGAGCGCGGCCTCGATGGTCGGCTGCGCGAGAGAGTAGGGCGGGATGATGCGCCTCGCCAATTCGATCAGCTCCGGCGGGGCGATCAGCGCTCCGATCCGTGCGCCGGCGAGCGCGTGCGCCTTCGACAAGGTCCGCAGTATGGCAACGGTGCGATACCGGCCGAGCCACGCGGTGACGCTCGCGCGCGCCGACCACTCGATGTAGGCTTCATCGATCACCACGACCGCCTTGCCCTCGAGGGCCGAGCACACGCGCTCCATTGCATCGAGCGCGAACGAGTTGCCGGTGGGATTGTTGGGCGAACACAGATACACCAGCTTGACGTACGGCCGCCAAGCGGCGAGCAATCGATCCGCATCGAGCTCGAAACCCCGCTCGCGATCCAGCGCGACATTGATCACGCCGGCGCCCTGAATGTGCGCGGCCACCTGATACATGCCGAAAGAGGGCGTGCATTGCAAGATCGAATCGGCGCCCGCGCGCAGAAAGATGCGCGACAGCACATCGATGGCCTCGTCGCTGCCGCGGGCCACCAGGAGCGAGCTCACCGGCACCCCATACACCTGCGCCAGCCGCTCGACCAGCCTGGCCGGTTGCGGTTCAGGATATCGATTGAGCCCCGCGACAGTGGCATCCCCTGCCGGCCGCCATGGCGCCTCATTGGCATGCAGTCGCGTCAGTGACGGCAGCCACGCCGCATGCGAATAAGCCTTGATGCCGACGATGTCCGGCCGGGCCAGCGCGAGCAACGAGTTCATGCGCGGGCTTCCGCAAGCACAGCGATGCGCACATCGATCGCGGCGGCATGCGCATCGAGCCCCTCGAGACTCGCCAGAATCCGCGCCGTGTCGGCGAGGCGCTCGAATCCGGACTGTGAAAGCTCCTGAACGGTGATGCGCTTCAGAAAATCCTCGACCGACAGGCCGCTGTGCGCTCTCGCATAGCCGTAGGTCGGCAGGGTGTGATTCGGCCCGCTGCAATAATCGCCCATGGTTTCCGGCGACCAGCCGCCCAAAAACACGGCGCCCGCGCAGCGCACCTTGGCAAGCCAGGCGCGCGGCTCTTGAACTTGCAGCAGCAGATGCTCGGGAGCGTAGTCGTTCGCGATGCCGAGCGCCGTATCCAACGAGTCGACGATCAGCAGCCGGATCTCGCCCACCGAGGACTCCAGGATGCGCTGGCGCGACAGGGTGCGCATCTGCAGCCTTACGGCCTGCTCGACCTGCTCGGCGAGCGTGGCGGAGGTGCTGATCAGCAGCGCCTGCGCATCCGGGCCGTGCTCCGCCTGAGCCAGAAGATCCGCGGCCACGAACCTTGCCCGGGCATGCTGGTCGGCGATCACCATGACCTCCGAGACGCCGGCAGGCAGGTCCGCCGCGGCACCCGCCGGATCGGCGGCTACGAGCGACTTCGCCGCGGCGACCCACGCGTTTCCGGGGCCGAACAACTTGTCGCATTTGGGAATGGACTCGGTGCCGTACGCCATCGCAGCGATGGCCTGCGCGCCGCCCACCTTGAATATCCGCTCGATGCCCGCTTTTCGCGCTGCACTGAGCACAGCCGGATCCGCCTTCCCTTCACGATTCGGAGCGGTGCAGAGCAGGCGCTGCGGGCAGCCGGCGATCGCGGCCGGCACTGCCAGCATGATGGCGGTGGAGGGGAGCGGTGCGGAACCCGCAGGAACATACAGCCCGACTGCGTGCACCGGCACGTGGATGCGCTCGCAGATCACCCCGGGCGCGGTCTCGATCCGCAGCGGTGAGGGGAGCTGAGCGGCGTGGAAAGCACGCACCGTTCCGATCGCCGTGTCGATCGCCGCGTGCTGGGCTGGATCGAGTGCGCGCTCGGCGTCCACGAATTCGAGCTCCGACACCTCGAATGATTCGAGCTCAACGCCGTCGAAACGGCGCGTCAGCTGGCGAACGGCCGCATCGCCGCCCCGACGGACCGACTCGACGATGGCGCGTACGTCGCCCATCGTGCGCGCCGCATCGCGTTGCGCAGGGCGCTCGAGCACCTGACGGCGTTCCAGATTCGAGAGGGAATTCCAATGCAACGTACGCATGACCGAGCCCGCCGTCTACGCGAGCATCTTCTCCACCGGCAGCACCAACACGGAGCTCGCGCCGGCGCACTTGAGCTGCTCGAGCGTCTCCCAGAAGATATTCTCGCGGCACACCGCATGCACCGCCACCCGGTCTCCCAGCCCTTCCAGCGGAATCACCGTCGGCGCCTCGCTTCCGGGCAGAAGCCTGGCGATCGCGGGCAGCGCCGCACGCGAGGCATGCAGCATGATGTACTTGCTGCCCCGGACTTGTTCGACACCGTCGATGCGCATATACAGTCGGCGGGTCCAATCCTGTTTCCGTTCAGGGATCGGTACCGGCGTTCGGATCAGCACCGCCTGGCTTTCGAGCACGACCTCGGCCTGGCGCAGATGATTGGCGGCCAGCGTGGATCCGGTGGAGACCAGATCGCAGATCACGTCGGCGCGGCCCAGCCGGGGTGCAATCTCGACCGATCCGGACAGCACCACGACCTCCGCCTGCACGTTGCGCTCGGCGAGGAAGCGCGTCAGGATGTTTGGGTAAGTGGTGGCGATGCGCTTGCCCTGGAGCGAGGCGGTGCCCACATAATCAAACCCGTCGGGCACCGCGATGCAGAGCTTGCAGCGTCCGAAATCCAGGGTCCGGACAGTCTCGAACAGCGGTGCGATGCCGCGCGCGCCGAAGCTCAGTCGCTTCTCCTCGACCACGTTCAAACCGACCACGCCGAGATCACAGACATCCTCCTGCACGAGATCGGGAATGTCGTCATCGCGCACGAACAGCACATCCAACGGCATGTTCTCGCCGTAGCACATGAGCTGATCCTTGCCCCGGCTGTATTTCAGGCCGCAGCGCGATAACAGATCGAGCGTGGAGTCGGTGAGTCTGCCGCTTTTCTGCACGGCAATCTTCAAACGCTCGTCGGCCGCGTCACGGTCCTGCGCGATCATGCGTTCACTTTAAGCCGGTCGGTCACCGCCCGGTAACCGCCATTTCCCGCCATGAGATAACGGGCGACGCGCCCGATGGTCGTAACGCTCACGCCCGTCTGACGATGAATGTCGCGGTACGGCATGCCGCGTTCGAGCAGCTCGACGACGGCCCAGCGATCGGCCATCGCCTGCAGCTCGGTCGGTGTGCACAGATCGCGGAAGAAGCTGCGGCACTCCTCGACGCTTTTCAGCGCGAGGATCGCCGTGAACAGGGCGCGCTCGTGCTGCTGCTCTTGGCGCAAGGTCACCGGACGGTTGGTTTTCATGCCGCTTGCCAATGTATTAACACATTAATACATTAACGCATTGGATGCGGGTGCGCAAGCGGGAAATGCTTGACTGCAGGGGGCGGTGTGCATAACATTCGCGAGCCTATCTAGACCGGCTGAGGGAAAGGCCCTTAGAAGCCGGGGCAACCACCGAGGGGTCTCTCACGAGATTGCGAGGAACGGTGCCAACTCCTGCGGAGCCCGAGCGAATGCAATGGCGGATCCGATAGATAGGCGGCGCGTTGAACGGCTCGCTTCCGAGCCGCCGCAATGGCCAACGAGCGGCACCGCTCCCCAGGGGTTATGTCAACCTATGAGGAGATAGACGACGGTGGCCGACGATCAATCCAGAAATTCTTCCCCTGCCGGCACTGCGGGCGACACCGTTCGCGATGAGGTCTTGGATTTGCCCCGGCCGTGGACGTTGCATTACGGGGACGTGCTCCCGAAGGCGCATGTCGCCTACCGGCTGACGGGACCGCAGGGCGCGCCGGTCATCGCGGTCCTCGGCGGCATCTCCGCACATCGCGTGGTGGCCGGCCCGGAGGGCTGGTGGGCCGATATCGTCGGTCCCGGCCACGGCGTCGACACGCGCGAGTTCCGGGTTTTGGGCGTCGACTATCTTGGCGGACGCGGAGCAAGCTCTGCGCCCGAAGCCACCGGAAAATTCCCGCCGCTGAGCTCCTTCGATCAGGCGAATGCCCTGGAGTGCATCGTCCGTCATGCCGGCATCGGGCGGTTGCATGCCATCGTCGGCGCATCCTATGGCGGTATGGTGGCGCTCTGCTTCGCCGAGCGTCATGCGGCCCTCGTGGAGCGGATCGTCGTGCTGAGCGCGGCCGACAAGGCGCAGGTTCTTTCCACCGCCTGGCGCAGCGTCCAGCGTCAGATCGTGCGCGAAGCCATCGCGCGCGGCGATGGGCCCGCGGGATTGAAGCTTGCGCGGGCGCTCGCGATGGCGACGTATCGAAGCGCCGTGGAGTTCGAGCTACGCTTCGGGGGCGCGCCGTTGCGCGATGAGGAGCGCTTCCGCTTCCCGATCGAGGAATACCTGTTTGCACGCGGCGACGATTACGTCCAGAAATATCGTGCCGAGACCTTCTTGTCCTTGAGCGAGTCGATCGATCTGCACAGGATGGATGCGACGTTGGTGCGCACGCCCGCGACGCTGATTGCAGTGCGAGAGGATCAGCTGGTGCCGTTCGCCGACATGCAGGGTCTTGCGGCGCGACTCAACGGGCCGCGCCAGCTCATCGAAATCAATTCCATCTTTGGTCATGACGCATTTCTGAAGGAGGGTGCGGCGTTGACCCCCATCATCAAACGAGCCGTATCGGAGCCGCTGCTATGAGTATTCAGAAACCACGGAAGTCTTCGGCCACCCGCTCGGTGCGGGCGGGGCTCGAGGCGGACGCCCAGCACGGCGCCGTGGTGCCGCCGATCTATCTGTCGAGCAACTTTGCCTTCGAGGGCTTGCGCAAACCGCGCAAGTACGATTACACACGCTCCGGCAATCCGACGCGCGACCAGCTCGCGCAGGCGCTGGCAGATCTGGAAGGCGGCGTGGGTGCGGTGGTGACCTGTACCGGGCTCGCTGCGATCACCCTGATCCTCGCTACGCTGCCCGAGGGCGCGCGGGCGCTCGCGCCGCACGACTGCTATGGCGGCAGCTACCGATTGCTCGCGGCGCTCAAGGCACAGGGAAAGCTCGCGGTCGACTTTGTCGATCAAACCGACCCGGCGGCAATGGCAACCGCTCTCGCCGCCAAACCGCAGCTGGTTTGGATCGAGACGCCCAGCAACCCGCTGCTGCGGATTGTCGACATTCGCGCGGTCGCAGACGCGGCGCACGCAGTGGGCGCTTTGGTGGTCGCGGACAATACCTTCCTGTCGCCCGTGTGGCAGCAGCCGCTCTCCCTCGGCGCGGATGTGGTGATTCACTCCACCACCAAATACTTGAATGGCCACAGCGATGTGGTGGGTGGCGTGGTCATTGCCTCGACTCAGGAACTGGCGGAAAGCTTTGGCTGGTGGGCCAACGTCATCGGCGTGACGGGCGCGCCGTTCGATAGTTTTTTGTGCCTGCGCGGCGTGCGCACGCTCCACGCGCGGATGCGCACGCACGCGGAGAATACCGCCGCCGTGGTCGAATTGCTGCGCAATCACGCCGCAGTGTCGCACGTCTATTATCCCGGATTGACCGATCACCCGGGTCATGCGCTCGCGCGCCGCCAGCAATCGAGCTTCGGTGCCATGGTGAGCTTCGAGCTCGCCGGCGGCGAAGCTGCGGTTGGCGCGCTGCTCGAGGGGTTGAGCTGCTTCACGCTGGCCGAGTCGCTCGGCGGGGTCGAGAGCCTGATAGCGCACCCCTCGAGCATGACCCACGCCGGAATGGACGAGGCTGCGCGTCAGTGCGCCGGCATCGGCGACGGACTATTACGCTTGTCGGTGGGAATCGAGGATGCGGGCGACCTCGTCGCCGATCTCTCGGCGGGTCTTGAGCGCGCCGCTACAGTGCAGCCAGCACCGCATCTGCGGCGGCACGCGTCGTAACGGCGGGCGCGCCGGGCGCGGCAAGATCTGCGGTGAGCACGCCGGCGGTCACGGCCGCGGAGACCGCCGCTTCCAGCTGCCGCGCCTCGGTCTCAAGATCGAGCGCATACCTGAGCAGCAGCGCCGCGCTCAGCAGGGCTGCATAAGGATTCGCAACCCCGCGCCCGGCAATGTCGGGTGCCGAGCCGTGTATCGGCTCGAACAATCCACCACGCTGTGCTGCGCCGATCGAAGCGGAGGGCAGGAGCCCCATGGAGCCTGCGAGCATAGACGCCTCGTCGGTGAGGATGTCGCCGAACATGTTCTCCATCACCATCACGTCGAAGTCGCGCGGCCGCTTGATCAGATGCATGGCGGCCGAGTCGACCAGCATGTGCTCGTAAGCCACATCGGGGAACTCGGCGGGCATGATCCGTTCCACCACGGAGCGCCAGAGCCGCGATGTTTCCAGCACGTTCGCCTTGTCGACGGAGGTCAGCTTGCGGCGCCGTGCGCGCGCGAGCCGGGCCGCAACACGCACCACTCGCTCGATCTCGATGACGCTGTATCGACAAACGTCGAAGGCCTCGGTGGCGGTGCGCTGCTTGTCTCCGAAATAGATTCCCCCGGTGAGCTCGCGCACCACCATGATGTCGACGCCTCGCAGGACCTCCGACTTGATGGGCGAGTATTGCAGCACGGCGGGATGCGGCACGACGGGACGCAGGTTTGCAAACAGCCCGAGTTCCTTGCGAAGCTTCAACAGACCCTGCTCGGGCCGCACCTGGATCTCGGGTGCGGACCACTTCGGACCGCCCACCGCTCCCAACAGAATGGCATCGGCGCGCCGGCATGATGCCAGGGTGGCCGCCGGCAACGCTTCGCCGGTGGCGTCGATGGCGGCGCCTCCGATGAGTGCGGATTCGAATCGAAGCGAGTGTCCGTACCGCTCAGCGACGCGCGCCAGTGCACGCACCGCCTCTGCAGTGACTTCCGGTCCGATGCCGTCGCCGCCCAGAACCGCGATCAGAGCTTGCACCGGGTGCGCTTCCTCTTTTTTCGGTCAGACGCCGGCAGGAAGCGATGCCTCGTAGCGCTCGATGGCGGCGAGGTTGCTTTGCAGATAGCCGAGTTCGTCCACCCCGTTGAGCAGGCAATGACGGGCGAACGCTTCGATCGGAAAGGTGACCGACACGCCGGTCGGCAGGGTGAGTGTTGCCTGGTCAAGATCAATGAACACTTCGGCGCCGGGATGCTCGATCAGCCACGATGCCGTGGCCTCGTCGACCCTCACCGGAAGTAGACCGTTCTTGAGGGCGTTGCTCCGGAAGATGTCCGCGATCTGCGTGCTGATCACCGCCCGAATGCCGTAGTCGACCAGCGCCCAGGGCGCATGTTCGCGCGAGGAGCCGCAGCCGAAATTGCGGCCGGCGACGAGCACCTGACAGCCCTTGGCGGAGGGTTGATTCAAGATGAAGCCTGGATTGGGCGAGCCGTCGGAAAGGTAGCGCCAATCGGCGAACAGCCGCTGACCCAAGCCATCCTTGGTGGTGGTGGTCAGGAATCTGGCCGGGATGATCTGATCGGTGTCCACGTTCGCCAGCGGGACGACGACGGTGCGCGAACGAACGAACTTGAGCGGCTCCATCACAAAAACTCCCGAGGGTCGGTGATGCGGCCGCGCACGGCGCTCGCGGCGGCGGTGAGCGGGCTCGCGAGCAGAGTGCGAGCGCCCACACCCTGGCGCCCCTCGAAGTTTCGATTGCTGGTGCTCAACGAATACTGGCCCGCCCCGACGGTGTCGCCGTTCATACCGAGGCACATGGAGCATCCCGACTCGCGCCAGTCGGCGCCGGCCGCGCGAAACACCTCGGCGTATCCGGCCGCTTCGGCGTCGCGTTTGATGGTTTGTGAACCCGGTACGATCAGCAGGTGGACGCCCGACGCCACCTTGCGTCCTTTGAGCACGCTGGCCGCGGCCTCGAGGTCCTCCAGGCGTCCGTTCGTACAGCTGCCGATGAACACGGTGTTCACCGGCTTACCGAGCATCGCGTCGCCGGCTCTGAACCCCATGTACTCGAGCGCCTTGTCGAGGATGGCATCGCCGGAGGATTTTGGGATGGCGCCCCCGATGGGCACCACCATGCCTGGATTGGTGCCGTACGTGATCATGGGCTCGAGCGCGGCTGCATCGATGTCGACCGACAGATCGAAGGGTGCGCCCGGATCGCTCACGAGCGCCTTCCAGCGCGCGAGACTCTCGGTCCACAGCACGCCCCGTGGGGCGCGCGGTCGCCCCTCGAGATACGCGAACGTCACCTCGTCGGGCGCAACCATACCCGCCCGCGCGCCGGCTTCGATCGACATGTTGCAGATGGTCATGCGCTCGTCCATCGACAGTGCGCGAATGGTGGAGCCACGATACTCGAACACGTGGCCGGTACCACCGGACACGCCCACTTTGCCGATGATGGCAAGAATCAGATCCTTGGCGGTAACCCCGGGCGGCAGTGTCCCGTCCACGTTGACGGCAAACGACTTGGGTTTGCGTTGCAGCAGGCACTGGGTCGCCAACACATGACCGACTTCGGTGCTGCCGATGCCGAAGGCGAGGGCGCCGAAGGCGCCATGGGTGCTCGTATGACTGTCGCCGCACACGATGGTCATGCCCGGACGGCTGGCGCCCAGTTCGGGACTGATGACATGTACGATCCCGCGTCGCGCGTCGCGCATGCCGAACAGCTCGACCCCAAAATCCGCCGCGTTCTGCTCGAGTTGGCGCACCTGCCGGGCGGCGGCGTCCACCTTGATCGGTACGTTGCCGAACACCTGATCCGTGATCGTCGGGGTGGAATGGTCCATGGTGGCGAGCGTACGGTCGAGCCGCCGGACCGGCAGCTTCAACGACCGCAGTACGCTGAACGCCTGGGGCGAGGTGACCTCGTGCACGAGGTGCAAGTCGATGTACAGCACGGCCGGCGTGGCGGCCGTCTCCGGCACCACCTCGTGCGCTTTCCAGACCTTGTCGAACAGCGTGCTCGCCGTCATGGCGCGACTCCTCAAGCCCGATGGCTACCGGACCTCCGCAAAATCAGGCTTTGCCGGATTCCAGCCAGGGCATGCGTGCGCGCAGCTGGGCACCGACCTTCTCGATCGAGTGGCCAAGATCCGCCTTGAGCAGCTTCGAATACTTGCGGCGGCCGCTCTTCGTCTCCGCAATCCACTGGCGCGCGAATTTTCCCTGCTGGATCTCGCCCAAGATCTTCTTCATCTCTTTCTTGGTGGCCTTGTTCACGATCCGTGGTCCGCGCGTCAGGTCACCATACTTGGCGGTCTCGCTGATGAAGCGGTGCATCTTCGTGATGCCGCCCTCATGCAACAGGTCGACGATCAGTTTGAGCTCGTGCAGGCACTCGTAATAAGCGACCGCAGGTTGATAGCCGGCCTCGACCAGGGTCTCGTAGCCCTTCACCACGAGTTCCGTCGCTCCGCCGCAGAGCACCGCTTGCTCGCCGAACAGATCCGTCTCGGTCTCCTCGGCGAAGGTGGTCTCCAGGACGCCGCCGCGCGTGCCGCCGATACCATCGGCGTAGGCAAGCGCGATGGCCTTCGCGTTCTTCGTGGCGTTTTGCGCGACCGCGATCAGGCACGGCACGCCGCGCCCCTGTTGGTATTGGCGGCGCACCAGATCGCCCGGCCCCTTGGGCGCGATCAGCACGACATTCAGGTCCTTGCGCGCTTTGATCTGCTTGAAATGCACGTTGAAGCCGTGCGCGAACAGCAGCGTCGCGCCGGGTTCGATCAAAGTCTTGAGCTCCTGATACAACAACTTCTGCGTCATGTCCGGAACCAGCATGGCGACGAGGCGCGCGCCTTTCACGGCGGCCGCAGGATCCATCACCTGCAATCCGTCCTTCTTGGCCTTGTTCCAGCTGTCGCCCTTGCGCACCCCAACCACCACGTCGTAGCCGCTGTCGCGCAAATTGAGCGCGTGCGCGCGGCCTTGACTTCCATAACCGAGGACAGCGATGCGCGCGCCGCGCAGGGCTTTCTTGTCTACATCTTTTTGCGAATACAAGCGCATGGGGTGCTCCGTGAAAGTAGCCGCAAATAGCACCACAGAATCTCTTATCATGCAAGGAGAGTCGCGGCCCGCGCCGCGCTTGCTGGAACGATTCACGACCCGCCGCGACCAGCGCGGCTTGGGCGATCGGAGGATGAGCTCATGACCGTCGAGACGCACGCCTCCGTTCCTCTATGGCTCCTGTACGAGGAGGAAGTCGATGCCTGGCGCAAAGCGCAAAGTGCGCAGACCGCCGGCTGGCTCAGCGCGCAAAATTTCAAGGGCGAGAAGCATCGGGTGGTGCTGGTGCCGGATGCGCGCGGCGAGGTCGCCATGGCCGTCGGCGGCCTGGGCAGACGGCAGGGCACACTGTCGCTGTGGCATGCCGCGGGCTTTGCCGAGCGGCTGCCGGCGGGCAGCTACCATCTGGCGCAATCCTTTGGCGATGCGGAAGCCACCCAGATCGCCCTGGGCTTCGCGTATGGCGCCTATCGCTTCGAGCGCTATCGTGCGGGTCGAGCGGAGCGCGCGGCGGTGCTCGATTCTCCCCGCAACGCGGACATGCGCTTCGTGGTGTCGGCGAACGAGGCGCTGACTCTGGCCCGCGATTTGATCAATACGCCGGCCTCGGATCTCGGTCCTGCGCAGCTCGCGGCCGCCGCGCGCGCCCTGGGCGAGCGCCATGGGGCCGAAGTGCGCGAATGGGTGGGGGAGGCGCTGCTCGCGGACAACTTTCCGGCCATTCATGCAGTGGGCCGCGCCAGTGCACAGGCTCCGCGACTCACCGAGATCCGATGGACGCCGCCGCTCCCCCCGCAATCCGCCGCCTTGCCGCGGCTCGTGCTGATCGGAAAAGGGGTGTGCTTCGACTCGGGCGGGCTCGACATCAAGCCGAGTTCGGGAATGGCGCTCATGAAAAAGGATATGGGCGGGGCAGCAGTCGCACTGGCGTTGGGCCAGATGCTGATGGGCGCCAGCATTCGAGCGCAGCTGCGCATCCTCGTGCCGGCGGTTGAAAATGCCATCAGCGGCAACGCCTACCGCCCCGGCGACGTGCTGAGGACCCGCAAGGGACTCACCGTCGAGGTGGGCAATACGGACGCCGAGGGTCGGCTCGTGCTGTGCGACGCACTCGCGCTTGCCGATGACGATCAACCGGATTTGATCATCGATTTCGCCACCCTGACGGGCGCCGCGCGCGTCGCCCTGGGAGCTGAGCTGCCTGCTCTATTCGGCACCGACGAACGGGTGGTGGCGGAGCTCGCGCTCGCTGCCGCCCTGGAGCACGATCCTTTGTGGCCGATGCCACTTTGGATGGGCTACGACGATGAGCTCGGGAGCAAGATCGCCGACCTCAGCAACGTGGCCGCGTCCGGGCTCGCCGGCGCCATTTTCGGCGCTTTGTTCCTGAAACGCTTCGTGACCGCGACCCCCGATTGGCTGCACCTCGATTTGTACGCCTGGAACCCCAAAGAGCGTCCGGGCCGCGGGGTCGGTGCCGAAGCCCATGCGGTCCGCGGCGTCTATCGCTACTTATTGCAACGCTACGGGACGGTGAATTTATGAAAAAGAAGACCATGACCGGCCAAGCCGCGGGCAAGCGCGGTTCCCTCGATCCGCGTCGCTACTCCCGACTTGTGGTCGACGGCATCAAGCAGGCGCCGGCGCGAGCCATGCTCCACGCGGTGGGGTTCGGCGAGGCCGATTTCGACAAGCCGCAGGTCGGGATCGCATCCACGTGGAGCAACCTGACCCCCTGCAACATGCACATCGACGGGTTGGCGCGACTGGCGGCGCAAGGCGTCGAAGGGCAGGGCGCCAAGGCCGTGACGTTCAGCACAATTACCGTCTCCGACGGCATTTCCATGGGAACGCCGGGGATGCGCTACTCGCTGGTGTCCCGGGAAATCATCGCCGACTCGATCGAGACCGTGGTCGGCGCGCAGGGCTTCGACGGCGTGGTGGCGTTCGGAGGCTGTGACAAGAACATGCCGGGATGCCTCATGGCATTGGCGCGGCTCGATCGGCCGGCCATCTTCGTATACGGCGGCACGATCCGCCCCGGTGCCGAACGGCGCGACATCGTCTCGGTATTCGAGGCGATCGGGGGCTATGCCAAGGGGACGGTGTCGGAATCTCAACTGAAATTCATCGAGCGCACGGCGATTCCCGGCCCGGGATCGTGCGCCGGGATGTACACGGCGAACACCATGGCGTCCGCGATCGAAGCGCTGGGCATGAGCCTGCCCGGCAGCTCCGCGCAAGATGCCGTATCGGACCAAAAAAAGGCGGATTGCACCCGCGCCGGCGCTGCCGTGGTGGAGCTCATCAAGCGCGGCATCCGTCCGCGACAGATCATGACGCGCAAGGCGTTTGAGAATGCCATCTGCGTGAGCATTGCGCTCGGCGGGTCGACCAACGCCGTGCTGCACCTGCTCGCCATCGCCTCATCGGCTAATGTCAAATTGAGCCTCGATGATTTCACCCGCATCGGCCGCCGCGTGCCGGTGCTCGCCGACCTGCGGCCGAGCGGTCGGTATTCGATGTCCGAGTTGGTGGCGATCGGCGGCATTCAGCCTTTGATGAAGATGCTGCTCGATGCCGGCCTTTTACATGGCGACTGCCTGACGGTGACCGGCGCCACGCTCGCGCAGAACCTGGCCGGAGTCGCCCCCTATGATGCTGAGCAGCAAATCGTGCATTCACTGGCCAACCCGATCAAAAAGGACAGTCATCTGGTCGTGCTCTACGGGAACCTGGCGCCGGAGGGCGCGGTCGCGAAAATCACCGGCAAGGAGGGCCTGAAGTTCACCGGCAGCGCTCGGGTGTTCGACTCGGAAGAGGACTCTCTGGCGGGGATTCTCGGAGGCAAAGTTAAATCGGGCGATGTGGTGGTGATCCGCTACGAGGGTCCCAAAGGCGGCCCCGGCATGCGCGAGATGTTAAGTCCGACCGGGGCCATTATCGGCAAAGGGCTGGGCAGCGAGGTTGCATTGATCACGGATGGGCGCTTCTCCGGCGGGAGTCATGGATTCGTCGTGGGGCATGTGTCCCCGGAGGCTGCGCTCGGGGGCCCGATGGCGTTGGTGAAGAACGGAGACGAGATCACGATTGATGCAGAGCGTCGAGAAATCAGCCTGCACGTGAGTGCCACGGAATTGAAGCGCCGCCGCAAGGGTTGGAAGCCGCGCAAGCCCTATGCGCGGCGCGGTGCCTTGGCGAAATATGCAAAGCAGGTGAGCAGTGCATCGCTGGGTGCGGTGACGGATCGGGAATAGCGCCGCCCGCACTCGGTCCGCACTGCAAGTCCTGCTTGCAGTGCGGGCGGCAGATGTGTCAGTCTCTTTACTTGCCGTGAGACTTGAAGGGAAGCCGCTTGAAAAAGGGCAGCGGCAAGCGGTTCGCGCTTTTAAGCGGCACATGGCAACGTCGGCGCCGAGCGCATGTGCATCGGACTTTAGCTAGGGGCAGGGTCGAAACAGACTTATGTATACATACGAGCAGCCATCGATTTTTTCGGGCACCCGAGGCATCGCCCTCATCGCCGTCATCATTCTGCACATTTTTGTCGGTTGGGCGTTCTACACGGGGTTGGCCGGCAAGCTGATACAGAAAGTCACCCCACCCGTAGAAATCGCCCAGATCGACAAGCCCAAAGAAGTCGACAAGCCGCCACCCCCGCCGCCGAAACTAGAAGAAATCAAGCCGTTCGTTCCGCCGCCGGAATTTGTCGACATTCAGGCGCCGCAGCAGCAGACCACCGCGATCACGCAGACCACCCAGGTGCAGCGGGCGCCGGCTCCCGTCGCGGCGCCGCCCCCTGCGCGGCCGGGAACCAATATCGCCATGGATCCGAAGCATCCGCTGCACATCGGTGAGGATTACTATCCTGATGCTTCGAAGCGTGCCGGTGAAGAGGGGCGTTGCATCGTGCAGGTGACGGTGACCGCGGACGGGCGCATCACCAACGAGGCCATCCAGCAGAGCAGCGGCTTTCCGCGGCTCGATGAGGCATGCCTGAAGGGCGTGCATGGTCAACACATGAAGCCCGCCACCGAGGACGGCAAACCGGTCGAGAAGACCGCGTCGCTTCCCATCGTGTGGAAGCTGACCAAATAAAGACAGAGTCAATCAACGATCAACTTCTAGTTAAACCTGTTACGACGCTCAATCAAAATGTAGAGGGAATCGGTCAATGCAAGAGACAGCTATTGAAAACCCATACGGCCTTGGTGCCCTGATCCAGAATGGCAATATCGTATCGCGATCGATTCTCGCCATTCTGTTGATCATGTCGCTCCTGACGTGGTTCATCATGATCACCAAGTTCTTCGACCAACGAAAGACGCGCCTGATGGCGATCGCGGCAGAGAAGGAATTCTGGGCGTCTTCCAGCCTGACGGATGCCATCTCCAAGTTGAAGGGCACCTCCAATCCGTTCCGCGCCCTGGCGGAAACCGGCAAGCAGGCTTACGAGTATCACGAGACCAACAAGACGCGTCTGTCGGGCGCGATCGGCACGAGTGAATGGATCACCGAGTCGCTGCAGCGTACCGCCGACATGGTGGTGAGCCGCATGCAAGCGGGTCTTCCGGTCCTCGCCTCGGTCGGCGCCACCGCGCCGTTCGTCGGGCTGCTCGGCACCGTCATCGGCATCTACAACGCGCTGATCGCGATCGGTGTCGCAGGACAGGCGTCCATCGACAAGGTGGCGGGACCCGTCGGCGAAGCCTTGATCATGACCGCCATCGGTCTGTTCGTCGCCGTGCCGGCCGTGCTGGGTTACAACATTCTTCTCCGCCGCAACAAGCAGGTGCAGGAGCGTGTGAGCCACTTCACCCACGAGCTGCACGCTTACTTGATCGCTGGCGCGAAGATGGGTCTCGGCATGGACAAGTCAGCCGCTCCCGCCGTCAAGCCCGCGCCGGTCGCGGCTCGCTGAGGTAACGCGCCATGGCGTTCAACGTCGGCGGGAATGAAGAAGCGGAAGCGATGTCCGACATCAACGTCACGCCGCTCGTGGACGTGATGTTGGTGCTCCTCATCATCTTCATCATCACCATTCGGGTCATCATTCAGCAGGTGCCCGTGCAGCTGCCGAAGGCGACCAACCTGCCGACTCAGACCAAGCCGGAAAACATCACCATCGCGGTCTCCAAGGATGGCGACATCTTCTGGAATACGCAGAAGGTCGGCGGAGTCGATGACTTGAAGCAACGGCTTCGAGTCGCGGCCCGCGAGGAGCCGCAACCCGAGGTCCACATCCGCGGCGACGCCAATGTGCGCTATCAGTTCGTGGGGCAGGTGCTGGTGGCGACCCAGCAAATCGGCATCCGCAAGGTGGCGTTCATTACGACCCCTGATCATTTCGGTCCGGGAACGTAGACCAAGGGCATCCAGGAGAGATCACGATGGCGATGGCAGTAGGCGGTAACGAGGGCAATTCCTATTCGGATATCAACATGACGCCGCTGATCGACGTCATGCTGGTGCTCCTCATTATCTTCATCATCACGATTCCCTCGCAGACTCACGCGGTCAAGATCGACAATCCGTTGCCGCCGCCGCCGAACCAGCCGCCGCCGCCGCCGCCGGAGGTCATCGACCTGTCGATCGATTTCGACGGAACGCTGCTTTGGAACAAGACTCCCGTGGATCGCGCCACGATGGATGGCTACATCTCCTCGGAGGCAACCAAGGATCCGCAGCCCGAGGTGCACATCACCGTCGACAAGTTTGCGAAATACGAAATCGTCGCGCAGACGCTGGCCGACTTGCAGCACCGAGGTCTCAAGAAGATCGGATTCGTCAATAACGATTATTTTTGATAGGTCCCAGCGGGTGTTACGGCGCGTCAACCCGACTCAGCTTGGGTTCACGCGCCGTTTGTTTGAAGGCCCGCGCGAAGCACAAATCTGAAATCTAGGGTGTGAAGGTGTGATCATGATGCAATCGATGAACAATAACGCAACGTCCGGACCCACCTCGATTGACCCGATACGAGGCTTGACCGGCCTCGCTCTGGCCGCGCTGATGGCGGGCGCCTTGTTCGTGCTGACTCCCGGCGTTTCAGGAGCCGCTGACGCCAAGAAGCAGGAAATCAGCCGCGTCATTGCCAAGGAAATGACCGCCGCGCAAAAGGCGCTGCAGGCGCAACAATGGCAGGAAGCACTCAAGAATCTCGAGGAAGCCGAGACAAAGTCCGGCCTCAACGCCTTCGACAAAAAGACCATTTACAACTTCAAGGGCTTCGCCGACATCAAGCTCAATAATTTGAAGGCTGCGCAAGGCGAGTTCGAGAAGGCGCTCGCGACCGGTGCCGCGACTCCCGAAGAGACCACCAGCATGACGCGCACCCTGTTTGGCATTGCGGCGAGCACCCAGCAATATCAGAAGACCATCGACTACGGCAAGACCATGGTCGATAACGGCACCGCGACCAACGACAACCTCGCCATCATCGCGCAGAGCTATTATTTGCTGAAAGATTGCAAGGATTCCGGCATCTGGGCCGACAAAGCCATCGCGGCCGCGCGCAAGGCCGGCGAGACGCCAAAGGAGAACCTCTTCCTGTTCAAGCTGCAATGCGCCTCGGATGCGGGGGATACGCCGGGAATGGACGCGGTATTGACCGATCTCATCAAGCTGAACAACAAGACGACCTACTGGAACACGCTGCTGCGCATCGAGCGGCAGGATGAGCGCGACGATCACAATACGCTGATGATCTATCGCATCATGTACAACACCAACTCCATGAATGCCGACACCGATTACATCGAGATGGCTCAGCTGCTCGGCGATGCCGCGCTACCGGGCGAGGCGGCCGCGGTGCTCGACAAGGCGATGTCGAGCGGGGTCATCAAGGACGAACACAAGGAGCGCACCAACCGGCTGCTGACCGCCCTGAAGACGCGCGCCGACTCCGACAAGAAGGGCCTTCCGCAGGAGCAGACCGAGGCGAACAAAAGCTCGGCGGGTGAGCTCTCGGTGAAGCTCGGCGAGGTGTATTACGGTTTCGGCGATTATCAGAAGGCGGCCGATGCCATTAATCAGGGACTTCAAAAAGGTCAGATCAAGCATCTGGACGAGGCATACGTCTATCTTGGCCTCTCGGAAGTGCAGCTGAAGAACAATGCGGATGCCAAGAAGGCTTTCGCGAAGCTCAAGGATGTACCGAACATCAGCCCGCGTGTGCTGAAGTTGTGGACGCTGTACGCGTCCACGCTCGGCGGCGGCTGACCGCGGTAAACAGTCAGGAGAATCGGATGACCATCAAAACCGGCGACAAGATGCCCGAGGGCAAATTCACGCGCATGACCAAGGACGGTCCGCAAAAGCTGACGACGGACGAGTTGTTCAGGGGGAAAACCGTGGTGTTGTTCTCCGTACCCGGCGCGTTCACGCCGACATGCGATGCCAAGCATTTGCCCGGCTTCGTGGAACTGGCCGATCAGATCAAGGCCAAGGGCGTGGATACCATCGCGTGCACGGCGGTGAACGACGTGTTCGTCATGAACGCCTGGGGTAAATCCGGCGGGGTAGGCGACAAGATACTGATGCTGGCCGACGGCAACGCCGAGTACGCGAAGGCGCTCGGGCTGGAGCTGAACGCCACGGGCTTCGGGATGGGCATACGCGGTCAGCGGTTTGCCATCGTCGTCAAGGATGGCGTAGCGACGCACGTCGATGTGGAAGCGCCGGGCGAATTCAAGGTGTCTTCGGCGGACTACGTGCTGAAGCAGCTGTAGCTTTAAGCGAACGGACTTGTTGGCACTTCGGACTTCGCCGCCGGTATTCTCGGCAGCGCAGGCGGAGCGCATCCTGCGCGACACGTACGGCCTGTTCGGCTCGGTGCGCATGCTGCCCGGCGAGCGTGACTGCAATTTCCATCTGCACACCCCGGACGCGCCCGATTACGTCCTGAAGATCCTCGATCGCGAGGCGGGATCCGAGACCATCGACTGTCAATTGAGCGTGCTGCGACACCTCGCCGACCAGGATCCGTCCCTGCCGGTCCCACGCGTTTTCCCCACCGTGCTCGGTGAGGAGAGTGGCAGCGTCGTCGGTCAGGACGGCATCAGCTTCACCACCTTCCTCATCGGTTTCCTGCCTGGTCGATTGCTTGCGGAAGTGCCCGCGCAGCGCCGCCTTCTCGGGAATGTCGGCGATACGCTCGCACGGCTCGATCACGCCTTGCAGGGATTTTTTCATCCCGCGTTGGGGCAGCGTCTGGCCTGGGATGTGAGACGCCTTCCCGAACTCGCCGCGCACGTGCAATACATCGATGCGCCATCGGTGCGAAGCGACGTCGAGAGCGTGGTGGCCGCCTGTCGGGAGCGCATGCCAGTGCTCGGCGGGCTACGCAGCCAGGCAATTCATGGCGATTGCCATGGGCAGAACCTATTGGTGGATCCGGCGGCCGGAGTTGTCAGCGGCATCCTGGATTTCGGCGACATGATCCATGCGCCGCGAATCGTCGAGCCCGCGGTGACGATGTCGGAATTGCTCACCGAGGACATCGCGCCGCTTGCGACGGCAGGCTCCGTGCTCGAGGCCTACGCGCTCAGGCAACCGCTCGACGGCGCCGAGATCGAGATCCTGTACGATCTGATCGCGGCGCGCCACGCTCTGACCGTCCTTGTCCACGCCTGGCGCAGCCGCCACGATCCGTCGGGAGCTCGTGTGCTCGATCGCTCCTCCTTGATTGCCGCGCGATCGCTGCGCACGCTTCTGGAGATTGGCAGGCCCTCGTTGACCCGGCAGTGGCACGCAGCCGCCGGCACGCGCACCGAGCTCTGGGCTGCTCCCAACGCGTCGGTTGAGCTTGCTCGGCGACATCGATTGATGGGCAAGGGCGCGGAGCTTTTCTACGAGCAGCCGTTGCACCTGGTCCGCGGCTCGGGCGTGTGGCTGTTCGATCCGCAAGGACACGCCTATCTCGACGTGTACAACAATGTACCCCACGTCGGTCACGCTCACCCCGCCGTGGTGCGCGCGCTGCAGAGCCAGGCCGCGGTCCTCGCAACCCACACGCGATATCTGCACTCCGGAATCCTCGAATACGCAGAACGTTTGCTGTCCAAGCTTCCGGCGCGCCTCAATGCGTGCATCTTCGTGAATTCGGGGAGCGAGGCGAACGACGTGGCGTGGCGCATGGCCCAATTCGTCACCGGACACGCCGGCGCCGTGGTCATGCAGAATGCGTATCACGGCATCACCCACGCGGTCGCTGCGCTCACGCCCGGCGTCGGACAGGCGCGTGAGCCGCACGTGGTGACCCTGGCCGCGCCGCAGGCGGGTCTTCAGACCCATGAGGCAGCGGGCGCGGCACAACTCGCCGCGGCCAGGGCGGATGTGGATGCTGCCGTACGAACCTTGGCGGAAAGGGGCTTCGAGCCTGCGGCGTTCTATCTCGACACGGCGTTGACCAGCTCCGGAGTCTACGACCCGCCGGCCGCCTGGGGCGCCGCGGTTTCGGAGAGAATTCGCGCCGCCGGCGGCCTCATCGTGGCGGATGAAGTCCAATATGGAATGGGCAGACCTGGCTCGCACTTCTGGGGATTCGAGCGCCGCGGCCTGGATCCCGACATCGTGACCTTGGGGAAACCCGTGGCCAATGGTTACCCCATGGGTGTGGTCATCGCGAACCGCGATCTGATCGAAGCCTTCCAGGCCGAATTTGGCTTCTTTTCGACCTTCGGGGGCAGCACCGTGGCAGCCGCGGCAGCCCTGGCGGTCCTCGAGGTGCTCGAGCGCGAGGAGTTGATGGCAAACGCCGCGAGCACCGGCGCCTATTTTCGGCAACAACTGGGGGCGCTCTCCGCGCGGCATGCGGCGCTCGTCGAACCGCGCGGGGCCGGCCTGTTGTATGGCATGCAGGTCACGGCAATGGGCAGGCTCTCGGCTCGGCAGTTCGCCAAGCGCATCATCAACGCGCTGGCATCGCAGTCCCGCGTTCTGATCGGCTACGAAGGACCGGACGCTGATATTTTGAAGCTGCGGCCGCCCATGCCGTTTGGGCGGGAACATGTGGAGCGGGTGGTGGAGGCGATCGATTCAGCCGTGCAGTCGATCGGCCGCTCAGGGTAGGACTCTCTGTGACACCGCGGGCCGGCCGGGAGGTGGCCGTCCTTGGCCATCCGCGCCACGTATGTGTCGCTCCGAGGGTCGAGAGCGGGGCGGGATCAGCCGACCAGCCGCTCCAATTCGGGGACGATCTGGAACAAGTCTCCGACCAGACCTACATCGGCGACCTCGAAGATCGGGGCCTCGCCGTCCTTGTTGATGGCTACGATGGTGCGGGCATCCTTGATGCCGGTGAGGTGCTGGATGGCTCCAGAAATACCGATGGCAATGTACATTTCCGGCGAGATGATCTTGCCGGTCTGACCCACCTGCATTTCGTTGGGAGCGTAGCCCGCGTCGACCGCTGCGCGCGATGCTCCGACCGCCGCGCCGATCTTGTCGGCAAAGCTGAACAGCAGCTTGAAGTTCTCGGCGCTGCCCAAGGCGCGGCCGCCCGACACGACCTTCGACGCCGTTTGCAAATCCGGGCGGTCGGTCGAGCCCGATTTCGCACCGACGTAGCGCGTATGGGTGGGCAGGGTGACGTTCAGCGTCTTGGATTCGGTCGACGCTGAGCCGCCCGGGCCCGCGGCTTCGAACGAGGCGACTCGCACCGTGGCGACTAGCTTGCGGCTTGGATCGGCCTCCACCGTCACGATGGCGTTTCCCGCGTAGATCGGCCGACGGAAGCGATGCGCGCCCTCCACCGCCATCAAATCGCTGACTTGCGGCACACCCAGCAGCGCCGCGACGCGCGGCATCAGATCTTTGCCGAAGCTCGTTGAGGGACCAAAAAGATGGCTGTAATCCTGAGCGAGCGCGGCGACCTGCGGCGCGAAAGTGGCAGCGAGAGGGTGCGCATTCTCGGGCCGGTCGACGCGTACGATGGATTTGACGCCGCCGATTTCAGCGGCCTGCGCCGCGACTGCCGCGGTGTCGGCACCGAGCAGCGCGATGGTGATTTCGGCGCCGGGAATGGCCTTTGCGCAGGTGACGCACTTGGCCGTTGCGGGATTCAATGTCTTGCCGTCGTGTTCACCGACGATCAGTATCTTGCTCATTTGATCAAACCCTTTTTCTTGAGTACATCGACCAGCTCCGCCACATCCTTCACCATGATTCCCTTCTGCCGTTGAGGCGGCGGATCGGTTTTGACCGCTTTGATGAGTTGACCGGCGCTGACGCCCAGCGCGTCGAGCGTCGTCACATCGAGCGGCTTTTTCTTCGCCTTCATGATGTCGGGCAGCTTCACGTAGCGCGGCTCGTTGAGCCGCAGGTCCACGGTAATCACCGCCGGCAGATCAACCTCGATCGTTTCGAGGCCTGCGTCCACTTCGCGGGTCACCCGTACTTTGGTGCCGTCGATCTCCACCTTCGATGCGTAAGTGGCCTGCGGTCGCTCCCAAATCGCCGCAAGCATCTGGCCCGTTTGGTTTGCGTCGTCGTCGATGGCCTGCTTACCGAGAAAGATCAAATCAGGGCTTTCCTTCTTTGCCACCGCGAGGAAGGTCTGCGCGGCCGTCAAAGGTTCGACCGCGACATCGGTTTGCACCAGGATTGCGCGGTCTGCTCCCATGGCGAGGGCAGTTCGCAGCTGTTGCTGTGTATCGGAGACGCCGATGCTCACGGCCAGCACTTCCACATTGCCCACCCGCTCCTTGATGCGCAGCGCCTCCTCGAGCGCGATTTCGTCGAACGGGTTCACGCTCATCTTGACGCCATCGAGCATCACCCCGCTGCCGTCCGGCTTTACCCGGACGCGCACGTTGTAGTCGACGACGCGCTTGATGCACACCATGATCTTTTGCATTTCGAAAAACTCCTTAAGCAGCCCGTTCGGGCGCGCCGTTGCGCTGCGCGTCGGCTTGTTGTTCAACAAATGAATGACTGATCCTCGACGCGCACTGCCTCAACTTGGGCAGAAACCGCTCGATCCCAGCTCTCGGCGGCAGCGCATTGGACGCGAATCGAACGGTCAGGCAGGCCAGGATGCGATCCTCCCAGAGGACCGGGACGCTGACGCTGACTTCCTCGACCAGCCGCCGGGCGCGGGAAGTGGAGGAATACCCGCCGGCTCTGGTCTCCGTCAGAATCCGATTCAGATCCGTGCGCGGGGAGCGGGCCAGGCGGTCCTCCTCCTTGGCAGATCTTGCAAAAATCTCGATCAGTGTGTCCCGCTGGGCCGCGGGACAAAAGCTCAAATACACCCGCCCAGCGGCCGAGGAGAGCAATGGCAATCGATACCCCGCGGAGTGGCGTTCGTCAAGAAGAGCGCTCGGAGTGGACTCGCGCACGATCAGCGAGGTGCCGAGCAGAGTCGACACGGAGACCGGCCAGACGATTTCGCGGCCGAGGTCGCCGATCAGCGGCCTGGCGACTTGGTTGACCCACGCATCGTCGTCGAAACCGCCGGAGAGTGCGCGAACCATGACGGTCAAACGATATCGATCGTCGCCGACATCGCGAAAAACGAATCCGGCCCCGCACAATGTCTCGAGAATCCGGTACACCGTGGTGCGGGGCAATCGAATCTCCTGAGCGACTTCGGACACGGTTGCGCCGTCGCGAGAGTTGAGCACCGTCAGCGTGTCGAGGCCGCGAATGAGCGCACGGATGGGGCGTGTTGATTCCATGAAACCTCGGGCAGGGCGAACTTCGTATTTTAGGGGTCGGCCGTTTACTTGTCCACCTTGCGGTCAGTCGATAGACTCGTGTCGATGCTCCGCTACTTCATCAAGCGCTTGGGGGGCGCGATCCCGACGCTGTTCATCATCGTGACGCTGTCGTTTTTGCTCATCAGAATCGCTCCCGGCGGACCCTTCGACCAGGAAAAATCGCTGCCACCGGAGATACTGGCGAATCTGCGCAGCGCCTACGGACTCGATCAGCCGCTTTGGCAGCAATATACGCATTATCTGCGTTCGCTTTCGCACGGGGATTTCGGCCCCTCGTTCCGGTACAAGGATTTCACCGTGACCGAGCTCATCGGCCAGGGATTGCCCGTGACCGCGGAAATCGGCATCGCGGCTTTGATTCTTGCGCTGACGCTCGGGATCCTGGCTGGAACACTGGCGGCGTTGCGCCATGATCGGCCGGCCGATTACACCGTCATGGCGCTCGCCGTTGCCGGCATCGCCGTGCCGTCATTCGTCGTGCTGCCGCTGCTCGGTCTGCTGCTCGGCATCTACCTGCGCTGGCTGCCGGTCGCGGGATGGGAACCTGGTTCGATCCGTCATTTGATCCTGCCGATCGTCGCGTTGACCTTGCCGCCGCTGGCCTATGTGGCGCGGCTGACTCGCGCGAGCTTATTGGACGTGTTGCAGCGTCCGTTCATACGCACGGCTTTTTCGATGGGACTGCCCTTGCACACCGTGATACTGCGCCATGCGTTGCGTCCGGCACTGGTTCCCGTGGCGGGTTATCTCGCTCCCGCCGTGGCGTCAATCATGACCGGGTCATTGGTGGTCGAATCGATCGCGGGGCTTCCCGGGGTCGGGCGCTATTTGGTCCAGGGAGCGCTGAACCGCGATTACACGCTGGTGCTCGGCATGGTGATCCTGTACTCCGTGGTTCTCATCGGGATGGGGTTGTTGGTCGATCTTCTCTACGCGTGGCTGGATCCGCGCGTCAGGTTCGAACGGTGACGGATAACTTGTGGAGCATGGCCCGAAGACGCCTGCTGGCGAATCCCGGCGCCCGAATCTCACTCGGCATCCTGGTGGCGCTGGTTGCGCTTACGGTGATTGGACCCTGGCTGAACCCCAATCGGGCGGAAACGCTCGATTGGTCGTTCATCGCTGCAGATCCGGGCATCGCTCATGCCCATTGGTTCGGCACCGACCGTCTCGGACGCGATCTGTATGTGCGCACGCTCGCCGGTGCGCGAGTTTCCATGACCGTAGGCCTCGTGGCGAGCATCGTCAGCCTCACCCTCGGCCTGATGTACGGCGCGATCGCGGGGTACGTCGGCGGTCGCACCGATGATGTGATGATGCGGTTCGTGGAGATCCTCGGCGGCCTGCCGCTCATTTTTTTCGTAATTTTTCTCACCGTCGTCTTCGGCCGAAACGAATATCTGCTGTTCGTGTCGATCGGCGCGGTCGGCTGGTTGACGCTCGCACGCATCGTTCGTGGCCAGGCGTTGAGCATCAGACGCCAGGAATACATCGAGGCCGCGATCGCCTCGGGAGCCGGAACCGCACGCATCATCTGCAAACACGTGCTGCCCAACGTGATCGGGCCGGTGATTGTATATGCGACGCTGACGGTCCCGCAGATCATACTGCTCGAGAGCTTTCTGAGCTTTCTCGGGCTCGGAATCCAGGAACCTCGCGCGAGTCTCGGCACGTTGATCGCGCAGGGCGCCGGAGAGATGGAAGCCGCACCGTGGATCTTGCTCGCACCCGGGGTCTATTTGACGCTGCTGCTGGTTTGCCTGAACGTCTTCGGCGATCGCCTGCGCGACGCATTCGATGCCGGGACGCGCCGATGACGGACGACCGCGCGCCGCTCGCCACGCTCACTACCCGCGAGCTTCGGGTCGACTTTCCGCTCCGAGGCGGTGCAGCGAGCGCGGTGCGCGGCGTTTCGCTCTCTGTGGGCGTTCACGAATGCCTCGGCATCGTCGGTGAGTCGGGCTCGGGAAAGACACAGCTTTTCATGGCCGTGATGGGGCTTTTGCCGGGCGCCGCGCGGGCAACGGGCAGCGCGCTGTTTCAGGGTGGGGAGATTCTCGGGCTGGCCCCGAATCGGCTCAATCGGATTCGCGGCTCGAAGCTCACCATGGTGTTTCAGGATCCGATGACTTCGCTCGCCCCCCATCTTAAGATCGGCGTGCAGCTCGCCGAGGTTTTGGTTCATCACCGCGGTCTTTCCTGGCGAGACGCGGAACGTGCGGCATTCAAAGCGCTCGATCGGGTGCGCATTCCGGATCCGCAGCGACGCCTCAAGCAATATCCTCATGAGCTTTCCGGGGGTATGCGTCAACGAGTCATGATCGGGATGAGCCTTCTTTGCGATCCTGCGCTCGTCATCGCCGATGAGCCGACGAGCGCGCTGGATGTCACCGTGCAGGCGAGGATCCTCGAGCTTTTACGGGAGCTTCGCGCCGAGGCAGGGATGTCGATCGTGCTCATCAGCCATGATCTCGCAGTCGTCGCGAGTCTCGCAGATCGCATCGCCGTCATGTATGCGGGGAGGGTGGTGGAGAGCGCTCCGAGCGCGGAACTGCTGCGCGGGCCCCGTCATCCGTACTCGGCGCTGCTGATGCAATGCGTGCCCGATCTGCGCCGTCCTCAAACCGATCGAATGCCGTTTCTTCCCGGACAGGCTCCCGGCGCCGCCGATCCTGAACGCGGCTGCGCCTTTGCACCCCGCTGTCCTCGCGCTACGCAGCGCTGCCTCCACGAGCGACCGGCGCTCGAGGAGGTGCGCGTAAGCGCGGAGGTTGCATGTCATCATCCATTGGCATGAGCGACGCGTTGCTTGATGTGCGCGGACTCGGCGTGGACTTTCGCGGCGTTCGCGTCCTCGGGGAGGTGAGTTTGCAGATCCGCGCGGGCGAAACGCTCGGCCTGGTGGGTGAATCGGGATCCGGTAAATCCACATTGGCGCGGGCAATACTGCGCCTGATTCGGCCGTCTCGCGGGCAGGTCCTCTGGCGCGGCAGGGATCTCTTGCGCTGCGATGCCGCGACGCTCCGAGCGCAGCGGCGCGACCTGCAAATTGTCTTCCAGGATCCGGTGGCGAGCCTCAATCCTCGAATGACCGTGGGCGGCGCACTGGCGGAGCCATTGTGCATTTTCGAGCCACACCTGGTGGCGGTCGGGCGTCTGACGCGGATGACACGAATGCTCGAGCGCGTCGGCCTTGCAGACTCGATGCTGAGCCGCTACCCCCACGAACTGAGCGGTGGGCAGTGCCAACGCGTCGCGATTGCGCGGGCCATGATGCTCCATCCCAAATTGCTGATATGCGACGAAGCGGTGAGCTCGCTCGACGTATTGATTCAGGGGCAGATCGTGAATCTGCTGGGCGACCTGCAACGCGAATTCGGCACCGCGCTGTTGTTCATCAGCCATAATCTCGCGGTGGTGCGGCACATCAGCCACCGAGTTGCGGTGATTCACAACGGCGACCTGATCGAGACGGCATCGTGCGATGCATTGTTCTCGGCACCGACACATCCCTATACACGCGCACTGTTGGACGCGGTCCTGATTCCGGTACCTGTGCCCGCACCGGACCCCATCTCCGATCTTCCCGGCCCGGGGCCGGTGTGAAAGCGGTGCTTGCTTGATAGCTCGGCTGGTCCAAGCGGTCGAATCCGGCTCCACCGTCCTCGTGCCCAATACCGAGCTTGCCGCGGCGCTGGCGGATGCTGTGGAGCGCTTTTACCTGATCGCGGGTCGCCAGATCTGGCCCACGCCGCGGATTCGCGATTTCGCGGGTTGGCTCAAGGACCAATACATTCGACGCCAGCTCACCGACTCGTCCCTGCCGCGTTGCCTCGGCGACGTGGAGGAGCGCGAGCTGTGGCGCGATGCGGTTCTGGGCACCGACGCCAACCGGTTTCTCGAGCCTTCGGGAGCGGCACGCGCCGCGAGAAGGGCGCGACGTGCCACCCATGAATATGGAATTCCCATGAGCGCCATCGCCGCCGATGGAGGGGAGGAGGCCACCCTCTTCGTGGAATGGAGCGCGCGATTCGCGCAACGCTGCCGGGATCTCGAGTGTATCGGCGCGGATGATTTGCTCGGCGGCGCCGCTGGACGGGGAGACACCCGCGCAGCATCCGACGCGGAAAGTGCTGCGGCGGTGGCTTGGATTGAGAGCCCCCTGTGGCGACCGGTTGCTCGAGCCTGGCTCGAGCGCCATGCGGGCGCACCCCTCGCGCCGCATCGACTGGAGGGACGGGCACAGGGCCGGAGGGTGCCGCAAGTGATTTGCACGCAGTCGCCCGAGGCGGAGCTTGCGACCATCGCCGAGTGGGCGCGCGGCCACCTCGCGAGACGCGGCGACTTTCGTGCGTGGATTTGCGTGCCGGATCTCGCTCAGCGGCGCGCCGAACTCGTGGACGCCTTCGATGCTGCGTTGGCAGCGGATCGATTCACGCTTCTGGTGGCCGGCTCGGGTGCTCCCTATGCCATTGCCGGCGGCACGCCGCTTGCCGATTTTGCGCCGGTTCGATCGGCGCTGGAGCTGCTGTCTGCGGCGAGCGGGCGGATCCCATTCGCCCAATTCAGCGCTTTGCTGCGAGCACCCGAGCTGAGCGAATCGTTGTCCGAGGCAAGCGCGGCGGCATGTCTGGACGTCGCGCTGCGCTCGAGCGCCTCCGCCGAGGCATCGCTGAGCGAGTGGCTGACGCTCGCGCAGAAAGTGGAGCGCGTCGAAGAACTTCGGCCGGCGCCGGCGCTGTTGCGCATCACGAGCGCCCTGCAGACGCTCACCGAGTTGAAGGGCAGCCACGCCATGAGCCGATGGCTGTCGGTTTGGATTGCCTGCTTCGAGCTCGGCCCCTGGCGTTTCCGGCATCGGTGGTCCACTGGCGAGTATCAGTCCGCCGAACGATTTCGCGAGCTGTTGGGGGCGCTCGCGCAGGGGGACGGCAGCTTCGGCAGTCAGACGCGGACCTCCGCGGAAAGCATCCTTCGGCGCGCCGCGCGGGACACCCAGTTCCAGGTGCAGACCGGAATTCCGCCCATCTGGGTGAGCGGGCAGTGGATGGACCCGTGGCTCGCCTACGACGGGTTTTGGGTGGCCTCGTGCGACCAGTCGCACTGGCCGCCGCCGGTGGAGCCGCTCCCGTTGCTGCCGGTGCGCTTGCAGCGGCAGTACGGAGTGATCGGTGCATCCATGGAGGCGCAGCTGCGATTCGCCGAAGATCTGCAGGGGCGTTGGCTGGAGCGCGCAAGCCACTGTGCCTTCAGCTGCGCCGATACGGAGGATGGACGCCGCGCGGCGCCGAGTCCGCTGCTCGACACGTTTTTCTCGCCAGCCGCGGGCGCGCCAGGCACGGGTGGCGCGGGCACGGGTGGGGCGGGCACGGGTGGGGCGGGCACCGATACCGTGATCGCCGGCGTCGCGCCCGCACTCTCCCAACCGCATTGGCGGGCCCAATTCGAACGCGCGCCGATCTTCGAACGCCTGGAAGACGAATGGGCACCTGCGTTTGGAGCGGATGAGAGAACCCGGGGGGTGGCGACGCTCAAGGCGCAGTCCCGCTGCGCGTTTCGCGGGTTCGCCGAGACGCGCCTTCGCGTCGATGCGTTGGAGCTTCCTGTGCCGGGCTTCAACGAGCGCGAGCGCGGCGAGCTCGTGCACGATTCGCTTCAGCAGATTTGGTCGCAGCTCGGCGGTTCGGCCGGTCTCGCCAAGTTCCTGGCTCGCCCGCAGGAACTGGCGGGTCTGATCGAAGAGAGCGCCCGACGAGCGATCGCGATCCTCAGCGCGCGCCGCAATCCCGGGGATCGCTGGCGTGAACGGGAACAGGAACGATTGCTGAAGCTGATCTGGCGTTGGCTCGAGCTCGAAGCTGAGCGCGGCCCGTTCGAAATCGAACGGCTGGAAGCCGGGAGCGAAATTGCACGGCATGCGGGGCTCGCCTTCTCCGTGCGCATCGATCGAATCGATCGGCTGCCCGACGGCTCGCGGCTGTTGATCGATTACAAGACCGGTGCAGCCTACCGGGATTGGCAGGGCGAGCGCCCCGACAACCCGCAACTGCCGATCTACGCGCTCTTGCACAGCCAAGCGCTGGTGGCCGTGGCTTACGGCAAGATCAACGCGACCGAATGCGCTTTCATCGCGGAGGCAGAGCGTGGCGGCGTCTTCCCGAAGAAGCGTCCCAGTCGACTGGAAGGGCTGGAAAGTCTCAGCGAGCTGATGGGACGCTGGGCGCAGCGGATCGAGAGGCTGGCGCGTGAATTTCGCGAAGGGCGCGCGCTGGTCGATCCGCTGCCGACGGCTTGCCGCAGCTGCCATCTGCACGGGTTGTGCAGAGTCCCCTCGACGCTGGATCTTTCCGAGTCCCTCGACCAGCCTGCGGAGGATGCGTGATCAGGACCGCCCCGCGCGACCGGGACGCGCGTGCACATGCCGTCAATGATTTGGGCTCCGTGCTGGTCCAGGCGCCGGCGGGCAGCGGCAAAACCACCCTGTTGACGCAGCGCTATTTGCGTCTGCTCGCAACGGTCGATGCTCCGGAGCGCATTTTGGCGTTGACCTTCACGCGGATGGCGGCCGAAGAGATGCGCCGCCGCGTGATCGGCGCACTCGGCCAGGCTGCACTGCCGGTTTGTCCGCTCGGATTCAACGAGGACACCTGGGCATTGGCCGCCGCCGCGCGGGCTCATCTGCAGGCGTTGCGCATCGACGTCGAACGCCAGCCCTCGCGCCTGCGGATTGAAACCATCGATTCATTCAATGCCTGGCTGGCCGCGCAATTGCCCATCGCCTCCGGAGCCGGCGGCCGGCTCAAGCTGCTCGACGATGCCCGTCCATCGTACCAGGAGGCGGCCAGGCGAGCCCTGTCGCACCAGGGGGCGGATGCCTTCGGCGCAGCGGTCGAGCGCACTCTCGCCGTGGGCGATCAGCGCTGGCGTCAGCTGGTGGGCCTGATCGCAGAGATGCTTGCGGGCCGGGATCGTTGGCTCGCGCTGTTGGCTGGCCGCTTGGGGGCGGCGAGCGCGCTCGATGCGGAGCAGCTCGATCGCGTGCGGGCGCATTTCGATCAGGACCTCGAACTGTTGGTCACCCGCAGTCTGCAAGATGCGCGCGAGTGCCTGGGAGGCGAGGCGGTGGCGAGCCTGCCCCCCTTGATGCGGGCCGCCGCGCTGCGGCTGGGTCTAGCACGGCCGGGGTGGAACGTTTGGCTCGCACGGAGCGGTCCGCTCTGCGCGGACGCGTCGGACTTGGAGCGCTGGCAGAGTTTCGCGGAGTTGTTCCTGACCCGGGACGGCGGATTACGCAAGCGCTTCAACAAGACGCAAGGCTTTCCGCCGGATTGCGCGGAATTGAAGCCCATGAACGACTTGCTGGTGCAGTTCGAACGCCGGGCGGGTGCGGCGCGGGTACTCGAGAGCGTGCAGGGATTGCCCGAGCCCCGATACGGCGACGATGATTGGATCCGCGTGCGCGATGCGGCGCAAGTACTCGTGCTCGCGGCCGCGGAGTTGGAGGATGTATTTCGCGAGCAGGGGGCGGTGGACTTCCCGGCCGTATCGCTCGCCGCTCTTCGATCACTCGGGTCCGACGAATTACCGACCGATCTCGGCCTGCGGCTCGACTATCGGCTGCAGCATTTGCTGCTCGACGAGTTTCAGGATACCTCGGGCGCACAGCTCGAACTCGTGCGCAGGTTGACCGTCGGGTGGCAGAGGGGCGACGGACGCAGTGTCTTTTGCGTCGGCGATCCGATGCAGTCGATCTACGGCTTCCGTCAGGCGGAGGTACGCGCATTTCTGGAGCTCGCTGAGGTCGGCATCGGGGAGCTGAAGTTCGACCAGCGACGGCTGTCGAGCAACTTCCGCTCCAGCCCGGCCCTGGTGCAATGGATCAACGGCTGCTTCGAGCGGATCATGCCGCGAAACGATGATCGGCAACGCGGCGCGATCGCGTTTCGGCCGAGCACCTCCGAGGTCGAAGCGCCCGCCGATGTGCGCGCAGTCACCTTGCGCACATTCAGGAGCGCCGCCGCCGAAGCAAAGGCGGTTGCCGAGCTGGTCGAGGCGCGCCGCATCGAACACCCCGAATGGCGGATTGCCATCTTGGTGCGTGCGCGCAGTCATGCCCGCGACATAGCGCTCGCGTTGCGCGCCCGCGGCATTGCATTTCGAGCGGTGGACATCGAGCCCTTGCAAGATCGTGCCGTGGTGCGGGATCTCGTCATGCTGATCTGTGCACTCACCCATCTGGGAGACCGCACCGCGTGGCTCGCTCTGCTGCGGGCGCCTTGGACGGGCCTCACCCTGCGGGATCTCTTGCTGATCGCGCGCGCGGGGCCGATCGTGTGGGATGCGCTCTGCGACCATGCCGTGCTGGGGCAATTGACTGCCGATGGCGCCGAGCGATGCAGCCGCCTCAAGGGTGTGCTCGAGGACGCTTTTCGAGTTCGCAATCATACGGAGCTGCCGAGGTGGATCGAGTGCACCTGGCTGGCACTCGGCGGAGCGGCCTGTGCCGCAGACGAACGCGGGCTCGCCCACGTTCGTACCGTGTTCGCGCGTCTGCGCGATCTCGGCGAGCACGGTTTTCCGGATTCCGCTGAACTCGTGCGGCGGTTCGCCGATCTCTATGCGGAAGGCGGTGCGGAAAGTGCCGTGGACATCATGACCATCCATAAGGCCAAGGGCCTGGAGTTCGATCTCGTGGTCGTTCCCGCACTCAATCGGCATGCAAGGCAGAGTGGCAACCAGTTGCTGCTCGCTCACCAGTTTGCCCGTACCCATCGGGATGGCATGGTAATGGCCGCGCGGCCGCCCGTGGGCGGCGCGACCAATCGCCTGTTCGAATTCCTACGAACGCAGGCCAGGGATGCCGCTGCGCTCGAATCCCAACGTCTGCTGTACGTAGCCTGCACCCGGGCAAAGTCGGAGCTGCATCTGTACGCGGAGGTCGGGTTGCGCGAGGACCCGGACGCCGCCCCCGGCGAGAATGCGGATGAGCCGCCCGACGTGCGTCCGCCGCATCCCGGAAGCTTGTTGGCGGTTTTATGGCGGGCCGTGTCGGAGCAATTCGTCCTCGATGCCGCGAGCGCGTCCGCGGCGACCGACGCGACGCCTGCGCTGCGCGGTGGACCGCTGCGGCGTGTTCCCGCCGCTTGGTGTGCGGATCCGCAAGACCCCACCAACGGCCTGCCAAGAAACGCGCCCGTGATGTCGATCGCAGACGCGCGTGAGGAAACACCGATATTCGATTGGGTGGGGGAGACGGCCCGGCGCGTCGGTTCGCTCGTGCATGCAGAACTTCAGACCATGAAGCTTGCGGCTCACCATGAAGCGGCCGTACGCGCGCGGGCGCCGCACTTCGCGCGCTGGCTGGCCCTCCATGGAGTCCCCCAGGAGCGGCTACGGGAGGCGACCGAACGGGTCGTGGCAGCTCTGATTGCCGTGCAGGGCGATCCACGGGGGCGCTGGATCCTGAAAGAGGGCTATCGGGATGACTTTCGGGAGCACGCGGTATCGGGCCACTGGCGCGGCGAGGTGGTGCGCGCCGTCTTCGACCGAAGCTTCGTCGATGAGGAGGGCGTGCGCTGGGTCATCGATTACAAGACCAGCCGGCATTCGGGAGGCGGCCTTCAGGAGTTCCTGGAGCGCGAAGTCGAACGCTACCGTCCCCAGCTGGAGCGCTACGCGGTGCTCGCTCGCAGGCTCGGACCCGAGCCTGTGCGGGTCGGTCTGTATTTCCCGTTGATCGGCGCGTGGCGCGAGTGGGACCCGGAGAGGGGCCTCGGTTGACCCCCGACGGCGGAACGTCTAGTTTCCTGCCAGTGAATCACTGGGAGCCGCAACTGAAGATGCACAGTCGTCAGGAGAGGATTGCCTGATGCAGGGAGGTACGAATTGCGCCCCCGGGGATGTGAGCGGTTGACGGCGAACCGAAGAGACATCTTGCGCGGTGCGCTGGCGCTGCTCGCCTCTCAGCCGCTGGCGCTGCTCGGCTCTCCGCCGTTGGCGCTGCTCGGCTCTCCGCCGTTGGCGCAAGACGCTCCGCTCACCGCTGTGACGGACTATGAACGCGGCAGCGGCGGGCGCATCGGTCTGTACGCAGAAAACCTGGTGACCGGTGCAAAAGTGGCCTGGCGGGCGCGTGAGCGCTTCGTCATGTGCAGCACATTCAAGGCATCGCTCGGCGCCTTCGTGCTCGCGAAGGTCGACAGCGGTCAGGCAAGCCTTCGCGAGATGATCGCTTATGGACCTGATGATCTGCTGGAATACGCACCGATCGCCAAACAGAACGTCGGGCAGGGAGCCATGTCGGTGGCGGATATGTGTGAGGCCGCGATCGAGTTCAGCGACAACACCTGTGCGAACGCTTTGCTGGCGCGCGTGGGCGGCCCGTCGGCTCTGACTGCATTTTGGCGGTCCATCGGCGATCCGGTGAGCCGCCTGGATCACAACGAGCCTGAGCTCAACCGCTCACCTCCGGGCGATCCGCACGACACGACGTCACCCGCCGCCATGGCCGGCAACTTGCGGGCGCTCGTACTCGGGACGGTCCTCTCGTCAACCTCGCGCCGACGGTTGACAGACTGGATGCTCGGCTGCAAGACGGGGGGCGACAGGCTACGCGCCGGTCTGCCGACAGGGTGGCGGGTGGGCGATAAGACCGGCAACAATGGCAAAGATGCCTCCGGCGACGTCGCCGTGGCCTGGACGATGCACGACCAACCGGTATTGATTTGCGCGTACACACAAGGTGGTGCGCCGACGCCGCATCAGGTTGAGTCGGTGTTCACTGACATCGGACGCTTCGTAGGGACGCATCTTTCGTCCATCGATTGACGAGGCCGTCGGGCGCCTCGCCCGCCGTGCAGGCGACCCGCGTTACTATTCGTAATCTTTTCGGGTGACCGGTGCCTGGTCCTTGGGCGGTTGCCGGGTGGCCGCATTGTCCCTGCCGGTGGCCGGCGGCGTTTGGGTACCGACCGTATCGTGCGGCTCCGCGGTAGACTCGGAGGGCTTGTTGACGGATTGATCGATGGGCTCCCCGCGTTGTTGGTAGCGGCCCTCACGCCAGTTCCCTGGGCGGCCGATCGATTGGTCGGAGGAGCCCGTACCCTCGGGGTTGGCAGTTTGCTTCGCGTCGGGTGCCTTGGTATCGGTCGGACTCTTGCTCTCGCTGGCCATAAAAATAGTCTCCGGGAAAATTATCGCTTGCCGTGAAATTCGGTTTCGGTCCCGAGGTTGCCATGCAGACGCCTGGGCGGGTAGTAGATCAATGCCCATCTGGCTGTCAGAAGTTGACGCTTCGCAAGGAGCGACACGGCGCTCGTCGGCTCGACCGTCATCCTTTGCTGACTACGGGAGCTGCGCGCCGCCGCTACGCGTTTTGCGCAGGTGTTCGTAGTCTCCGGCCGCAGGAGGACCTGATGAACCAGCAAGCAAAAAGCACCCAGCGAGCAAAACCGAGGCGTGGGGGGCCGAAACCCGGGCGTGCGCAACCGTGGAATCGCCCAGCGCCGAGCCGCGGTTCGCATACTCATCTGTCGCCCGCCAAGAAGCGCGCTGTCAAGGCCAAAGCACGACGCGCGGGTCGCCCCTACCCCAACCTCGTCGATAACATGAGCGCCGCGGGCCAGCCGTCCCGCCGCAGCAGGCCCTCGAGATGAGTTTGCAGGGGATCAAGGATCCGAAGGGCGGTTTGACGGCGCGCGGCCGCGAATACTTTAATCGGACCGAGGGCGCGCGTCTCAAGCCGGGTGTAAAGAAAAAGGTGCGCGACATGACACCGCAGGAAATTCGTCGCAAGGGAAGTTGGGCGGTCCGCTTCTACGGCCGCCAGGGCGCACTGCCGCCGCTGCGCAATGCCGATGGAACTCCTACCCGTTACGCGCTCACGGCGGCGGCCTGGGGCGAGCCGGTGCCTAAAACCACGGCGGCGGCGCGGCGGATCGCCTCAAAGGGCGAGCGGCTGTTACGCACCTACCACAAGCTTCGAAACGGCAGCGCGGGGCGCGGTGCCAGGAATCGCTAGGGCTCCTCAATGCGGCGCGGGACCGCGCACCACCTGCACGAGGTCGGTGGTGCGAACATGCCTTTCGAAGGCTGCGCGAATTTCGGGCGCGGTGATCGCGTAATATTTCTTGGATGCGATGACCGGCTCGTCGAGCGGCAGATCCATCTCCGCGCGGGCGAGGAGTCCGTGCGCCACCGCTTCCTCGCTCGATTCGTTCAGCAGAATTTGACGAAGGATCAGAGCCTTCGCTTGATGCAACTCCTCCTCGGACACATCGTGCGTGCGCATCTGATTGAGATCGCGTTCGATCAGTCCCCGAGCCTTCGAGACGTTCTGGGATTCGCAGCCGTAGGTGACGGCGTAGTTCGCGCGGGTTTTGGAAGCGTCGAGCCGGACGTCCACTGTATACACATAGCCCGCGACCTGGCGCAGATCGTGATAAAGACGCGTCGCGTAGAAACCTCCGCCCAGTACGTGGTTACCGAGCTGCAATGGGTAGTAATCTGCGGAGAATCGATCCAGATCCAGCTGCTCGGCGAGGAATACCGAATCCTGTACCGCCTGTGGATCCGCGACGGAGACCGAAGACGGCTTGTTGGGGGCCACCTGCGCAAGCGTCGTGGCCGGTTTGGCCCCGCTCGCCCGCCACCCCCCAAACCATTTCTCCACCACCGATTTCGCATCCTCCGCGGACACATCGCCGATCACCACGATCGTGGTGAGATCCGGCCGAATGGTCGCTGCGTAGAAGGCGCGCACGGCATCCAGCGTCACGTTAGTAACGGTGGCGGGAGTGGCCTGTCGCAACACCGGATCGCCGGGCGGCAGCAGTGCGACATCGAGCGCGCGCAAGGTGCGGTACTCGGGACTCTTCAGGTTGCCGGCGAGGAACTCCGCGGTTTGCCGCTTGACCACGGCGAACGCCTTCTCCGGAAGCGCCGGATGCAGTTCGTTGTCGGCGAGCAGCTCGACACCTCGCGAGAAGTTCGCCGTGAGCACGCTCAATGAGAACTCGTACCCGGCCGTCTCGTTGGCGGCGATGTCGTCGAGCGCCTTGTGGAACACCAAGCGGTCGCGAGTCTCGCTGCCGTACGAGAACAGCGCGCTGAGCACGTCGGAAATGCCTTCTTGTCCCGCCGGAGTCTGCAGACCGAAATCATGTTGCACGGCGCCCGATAGCGATATGGTGGGGCTGGTCCGATCGGTTTTGACGATGAGTCGAACGCCGTTCGCCAGCCTCATGTCGGCGACTTGAATGTAATCGCCGGGAATCTTGAGCTGCGCCAAGTCCGCAGCCGCCCAGGGCGGCAACTGCACCGGCTTCGAGGGAGCGGATGTCACCTGCTCGGCCCCGCCGAAGCCCTTGGTCGCGACCGGCTGACCCGTGGGCACCGGCTTCAGCACGGCAGTGATCGAATTTTCATCGGTGAGATAGGCTCTTGCCGCGCGATTCACGTCGGCGGCGCTGACCCGCTTGATCGCCTCGATGTCTTCGTCGGGGGTTGCCCGCCCCTCAGCGGCGAGCGCATTCGACCACACGCTGGCAAGCCCCGGAATCGAAGTGCGCTCCAGCTCGTCATCCGCCAGTTCATGGCGTTTCGCGGCTTCGACCAGCTCGGCTGGAACGCCTGCTTCGGCGTAGTGTGCGAGAATTTCGCGCATTTCCTTGATCGCGCCATTGGCGTCGGCGCCCGCCGGCAGCGCCACGACGCCGTAGCCGACGCTGGCCTGTGCATACGGCTCGGCCACCCCGAATTCCGCCGCGAGTGCCTTGCCGGCCGGCACCATGGCATAGAGGTCCGCTCTTTGACTGTTCAGTACGTCCGCGAGAATCTCGGCGGCGGCGAAGTCCTTTGCACTCGTTCCCGGAAATCGGTATGCAATGAACCCGAGCACGTAGGGAAGGTTGCTGTCCAGCGAGAAAGTCTCGGACTTCACAGGTCTCAAATTCACTGCGGGGTGAGCCGGAACGGCGTGATTGGCAATGCCGCCGAACATCTGCCGCACTTTGGCGAGGGCATCCTTGGGATCGACATCGCCAACGATGATCAGAATGGCGTTGCCCGGGGCGTACCAGGTGCGATGGAAAGCTTGCAGCATCTCGCCTGTCGTGGCGTCGAAAGATGTCTTCGTACCGAGCGGGTCATGAGCATAGGGGGTGCCGGCAAACATGTCCTCATTCAAACGGTTGATGAATTTATAGGTGGGATTGGATAGATCGCGAGCGACCTCCTGCTCGATGGCACCGCGTTCCTCGGCCCACTCGCCGGGCGAATCGTCGACTCCTTGCAAACAGGCCGCCTGGGCCTTCAGCGCGATGTCCAGATCCGACGCGGGCACAGTGGCAAAGTATTGAGTGATGTTCTGCTGTGTGTCCGCGTTATTTTGGCCGCCGAGTTCGGCGTAGATGGCTGCGGTCTGATCTGCGCTCATGCCGGCGCAACCGCGAAACGCCATGTGCTCTTCGGCGTGGGCCATCCCCGGGAAGCCCGCCGGAGTTTCATTGCCCCCGACCATGAAGTTCATCTCCACGGTGACCACCGGCGCGAGCGTATTGCGCACAACCACCACGCGCATGCCGTTTTCCAGAGTGGCATCGAGATGGTCGCCGGTTGAGACCGTCGCGCCGGCGTTGGCATCGCCGCCCGGACTAGAACTCCCGGCGGCTGCGCTGCCGAGCAGCAAGGACAGCGCCAGTGTCGCGCCGATGTAAGAAGACCTGGCGCGGCGTTGCGCGCGCTTGATATCGTTCGTCATCGACCAATTCTAGCGCGTCGGGAATCTCAGCGCTTGTCGCCACCCAGCGCGCCGAAGCGCCGCTCGCGCCCGGCGAACGCCTCGAGAGCCTGGCGAAATCGATGCTCATCGAAGTCAGGCCAGAGACAGTTGGCAAAGTAGAGCTCGGCGTAGGCGCATTCCCACAAAAGAAAATCACTCAAGCGTTGCTCGGAACCGGTGCGGATCAGCAAGTCCACATCGCCCGCGGGATATGCGCAGTGATCGACTTCGTGCAGCAGCCGCTTGAAGCCCTCCGCGGTGAAATCGCCATCGCGCGATGCGCGCCGGGCCGCCTCGACGATGCTGTACTGAGACGAGTAATCCACGGCGATGCGCAGATGCATGCCGGTACCAGCCGCGCTCAAGCGTTCGCTCTGATCGATGGAGCGCAGCAGGCTGTCGTTCAACCGATCCCGACGCCCGATCACGTTGAGGCGAATGGATTGTTCGACGCAGCGGCGCGTCTCCGTGAAGAGATATTGTCCGAATAGCCGCATCAGCGCCGCCACCTCGCTCGAGGGCCGGGCCCAGTTGGCGGCGGAAAAGGCATAAATCGTGAGGGTGTCGACTTGCGAGCTTGCCGCGACTTCGACCACTTTGCGCACAGCCTTGGCGCCTTCGACGTGTCCGGCGCTGCGCGGCAGCCCGCGCTCGGTGGCCCACCGGCCGTTTCCGTCCATGATGATGGCGACGTGCATGGCTGGGATCAGACGCGGCGCGTCGCCTTGATCACGGCCTCGATGTGCTCGAGGTAGCGCAGCAGCGCCTTGCGGCCGGCCGCCGTGATCTTGTAGATCGACTTCGGGCGCCGAGCCTCGAACGACTTGGTGCAGGCCACGTAGCCCGCCTCTTCCAGCTTGCGCGCATGCGCCCCTAGATTGCCATCGCTCGCGTTGAACAGCGACTTGAGCTCGTTGAAGGTCAGCTCTTCGTTCGTGGCGAGCGCGCTCATGATGCCGAGCCGAACGCGCTCATAGATCAACCGGTCAAAACCAGACTGACCGCTCGCGCCCGTGCCGCCGGCAGCGGGCAACGGTCTGGTCGAGCCCTTGGATGGGCTGGGTACGTGCTGCGCCTCTTGGCGCTTTGCCGTCACGGCTCTAGTAGGCACGGCTGCGCCGTCCCACCAGAATGCCAAACACCACGTGCAGAGCGCCGAATCCGATGCCTAGGATGAAGGTATGGGTCTGCGCGGGCAACAGGAATGCCAGCGAACCGAGCAACACGAAGAGCGCGCCCATGATGGCGATGAGCCGCATCGTGCTCGGGATGGTCACGGTGCTCGCCGAGAGTAACGCGCAACCATACAAGAGCAGCCAGGTACCCGGCAGCAGGTCGGCCCTGCGCACGTGCCATAACACGGCGGTCAGCACTGCGCCCGCGAAAAGCGTGGGGCACAGACAGAGCAAAAATTTGCGTACCGGCCCGAGGTATCGGGCATGCCCCGACAGGGCAGTCTCGCGCGCCATGAGCGCTCCGCCGACCAAGAAAGCTGTGGCGCCGGCGAACATCCAGATCGTCGGCCAGAATGGCGCCCATTGCGGTGTCGATGCGAGCAGAGCGGCGAGCAAACCGATGCTGCCCATCACCACCCCGGCCATTCCAGGCACTGCCAGGGAGCCAGACATGTCGATGGACCGGCGGATATACGCCAGGGTGCCGAGTGCGTGCCTTTCGATCGGGATGGGGAGCTCGGATTGCATCAGCGCCTGCGGATTTCTTGCCGGGAATGCGGCGAATTTAGGACGTTGCTGCTGTATCGTCAAGTACTCTGCAACATAGAGTGACGAGCATCACAACTAGCCGCCGAGGCAGCTTGATCAGTTCTGCCACATGATGACCAGGACGTAGACCAACGCGATTATTGTCAAACCCAGATGCCCCAGCACCGGATTGACGTAAGTCGGACCTTGATCGGGCTCAAGCGCACGCAGGGGAACCAAATGCGCGATGGCAGCGAGCAACAGCATTCAACGAACCTCGTTGCAGGGTGGTAAGCCAACGATAGACGGACCGGCGGACAAAGCAGTGACCGGGTTCACATCCGTTAAAAAGTAAATTCCAAGTCGACGGGTAGACGGCCCTCGGCATCCCGGGCATGAAATTGCGCAAGGCTGTCCAACTGACTGCGCAGCGCCGGTGAGATGTCCGGGCGCTCTTTGACAGTACCCGTGAAGAGGCCGCGCCTCGCCTTGATCGAGAGTTGAAGGGTGGCGTTCACCTCGAGCGGGCCGCCAGTATCGCTCAATGTGGCGCTCATCTCGGTATCGCTCGAAGGAGGGGCGTCGTGCTCGTGTGCCGGGTTGAATCGCAGAGCGTAGCCGCCGAGGTTCGCGCCGGAGGCGACCTGCGGGGATGCAACGTCGGAAACCGTGATGTCTCCGGTAGCTGAGCTGAGCATGGCTGAGTCCCCGGAAAGTTCTGCGGTCAGCCCCGAGAGGTGAACTCCGGCAGTCCCGCTCCAACCTGCAGCGAGACCGAAGTCTTGCAGGTCTGCCAGCGGACCGCCGCCGATGATGCCCGACGCAGCGAGCCGTGTGCGGGTGCAGTCGGCGGTGCCATCCAGCACAAAGCCGCCCTTGACCCAATGAAGATCGACCAGCAGGTCCAAGCGCAGGAGTGCCAGCGGATGGACCTGCCATTCGAGCGCTCCGGCGGGGCGTCCGTTGATGGCGATCCGCCCGGCAGAGCCGTGCCAGATGCTGCCAGAGAAATCCTCGGCTTTTATCGTCGGGGGAAAAAAACGTGTGATCATGGAGGCGGGCAGCACACACACAACGACCACAATCGCCGCGAGCACGCCGATCAAAGCGAGGCGTGGCCAAAGGGAGCGGGGTTGGGCCGGCCGAGTGGCCGGCGATTGCGCCTTAGCGCCGCGACGCGGCGAAGGTGATGTTGGCATTCACCACTCCGGGGCGGGCCGCGCGGTCGACGGTGATCGAATCGATCGACAGCCCATGGCGCTGCTCGAGCGTCGCGATCCAGGTCAGCAGCGCATCGAACGGCGCCGCTTCGAGCTGTACGCGCACCCCCGTTCCGCTCGGCTGGGTACCGCGCAGCGCTGTCGCGAGTCCCGCCTCCCGGCCAACCCGGTCCACGACCACCACGGGCGCCTCTCCGGTATCGCTGGCCAAGGCCGCGCCCCCCGAAGCGAGCTCCGGGGCGTTCGCGTGCATCCACGCCAGATCCTCGCGCCGCGTTTCGGCCCGCTTTTCCGCAGCCGACACGGCCGACTGGAGGGGCAACAAAATTCCCCCGACCAGAATCAAGAAGCTCAGCGCCACGGATCCGATGAGCACGATGCGCTGTTCGCGTTCCTGCAGGTTCGCGTACCAGGCTTTCACCTTGACCAGATAAGTGTTCATCGGTGCGCCTTGGCGTCCGGCGAGCGGATTTGCATCTGCGCCTCGACGCCGCTGTCGACTGGCTTCGAGGACTGAATCTCTGCCAGCAGCCCTTGCCTGGCGACCAGCTGCGTCAGCTGCGAGAGCGCCGCGAGGCTCGGACCGGAGACCTTCATGTCGAGCGATTGCTCGCGATAACTGAGCGCGTCGATAGTGGTCTTCGGAGTGGTGGAGACCGCCCCGCTAAGCGTCTCGAGCGTGCGCAGGAAATATTCCGGGCCGGGTCCGGAGTGCCGAATGCGATCAAGCCGCGCCTCCATCTGGCGCCTGGGATCGTGCAACGTTTCGGACGGCATGGTCTGCGAAAAAATCTGCGCGATCTCGGCGTCCAGGGCCTTGGTTTCGTGATTGGCCTGATGGATCTGGAGGCCGGCGGCGGCAATATGGGTCAACAGCAATCCGCCTGCAAGCAGCGCGGCAGTGCGCCAACGATGCCAGCGGGCGCCATAGTCGGTGGTGCGGGCGAATTCACCCTGCAGAAGATTGACGGAGTCAGCGGCGGCGAGATGCCTGGCGAGCCAGGGCAACGGTCCCTCGGTGAGAATCTGAACCTTCAGCGAAGCGAATTTACCGGCCAGGGCCTCGAAATCATCCTTTACCAGCGCCCAGTCCTCCCGCGTGACATAGAGAACGGCGCTTTCGGGCGGCCTCGGCTCGAGGGCGGCCTCGGAGGGGTCTGCGAGTGGATCGGGGATAACCCCGGCGACCACCAGCGCTTCAGCCACCGGCGTGAGCTCCACCGCAATGGGCAAGCTGCCGGGGCGGCGAACGCCCAAGCGCGACTTCTCCAGCCAAAGGATGGTTAGGGCGGGGTTGTCGGGCACCAGTGAAATATCGGCGTAGATCGCGGAGGGCTCGATGCCCGCCGCCGCCAGCTGGGCCAACCAGCCTTGAAGCACGCTGCGCGAGACCACCGCGACCGGGGTGCGACCGCTCGATTGACGGTGCCCGATGGCGAAACACAGCTCATCGATGTCCTCAGTGAGCTGTTCCTCCAGCGCGAAGGGGACGGCGCGGGCGAGCTTCACGCCGCTCCCGGGCGGCAGCTCCGGCTCGGCCAGGAGCACCTGGGTCGCGGGTGCGAGGGCGATGACCTTGGCGGTGCGCGCGAGGGCCGCTGCGAGGCTCAAAGGCCCGCGTTGCCTGGCGGTGATCGTCGATCCGGCCTCATCGAGGCTCAGCCACTCAGTATCGTCCTGACCGGGCGGAGGTAAGCGTAGAAGAAGCGTTTGAGGCATGTCGTTCTAGAGTGTTCCGAATGAGCGCAGGAGAGGGGTCACTTTGCCGCCGGAGCCTCGCCATAAAAGACTGTACAAGGTGAACTCCGTAGTGCCAAGCGTGACCCGGGTAGTGAGACGGAAAAACTGGCTCGTGTCCGCGAATTGACTCGCGGTTTGAGCCGCATTCTTGCCGAGGACCGCCGTGAGCGTCGACACGTCCGGAAAACACCCGCTCTTGCGGCCGTTCGCGAGCACTTCATCGGTGTACTCGCCGCTCAGGCTGTCGGCCAAGCTCTCGATCACCAACGCCGGTGCTGTGCACACGTTGATCTTGACCGTGGCGGAGGGCAGGGCAGTGACGTAGGGAGCGATCTTGCGGTAGCGATCGGCCCCGAAGCCCGGCAGGTTCATCAACTCCGCCGGACTCATCATCGGCCAGTTGCCGGTCCGATAAGGAGGGTTTTGCATGGTGTACACGCTGTCCTCCGCACCGTCCGGCTGTCCGGCCTGATCGTCCGGATCGATCCAATCGCGCGCGATCCCAGCCCATTTTGGCTCAAGGCCGGCCAATGCGAGGAGTCGTTGAAACTGCGCGAGCGGCACCGGATCCTCGACCCACTGTCCGTTGACCTGGGTCATGTGCGCAAGATTGTTGAGATTGAACCGCCCCTGCATGTCCTGAATGGCCGCCTGCAGGGTGCCGATCGGCTCCGCCTCCGGATCGTCCGGCGAAGTGATGGGCAGGGGCTGCGTGGGCTGGGCCCAGGGCTGGGTCAGATTCACTTGTTGGGCGCTTTGACCAGGAGCGATGTTCGCCGGCGGCGAGTTGCCCGAGGCGGCGCCGTTTGGCGACGTGGCGCCGGTTTGCCCGATGGCATTGAGCGCCTCGGCCGCCAGCGCCTCTGCGCCCGTTCCGAAAAGATAGGCCTGCTCGGTCGCGATGATGCCGATGGTGCGCCGCCGCTCGAGCCAGCCGTCGAAGCTCAATTTGGTGGCGAGAATGGTGGCAAGCGCGACCAGAATCAGCGCAATGAGGAGCGCCACCCCGCGCTGACGCGTGGGTCCGTGGAACGGCGCGCACAGCCGCGCGGGAGGGCGAGTCATCCAGCCACCTCGATCAAACGGCGCACGGTTCCCCAGTCTTTGAACTCGATGGTGATCTCAACCGCCGAGGGCCGCGTCCAGAGCGAATCGGCCGACGAGAAGCTCGCCGCCGGCCACTGGTTCTGCCAGGTTTGATTGGCGTCAAGATAGCGAAGCTGTACTGTTTTTACGCCGCTGAAAAGATCTTGAACCTGCGGCTTTGCGCCCTGGATGGTATCGAGGGCGGTCGTATAACTGCGCTTGAGCACATCGTTGACCAGGGCGTACGAGACGCGCTGCAGCGTACCGCGCTGTTGACCGGCGGTGTTCGACCAGCCCGCACGGGTCAATTCCGCGAGCGCGATGGTGTTGTTGCTCGAATCGGAGAAGCTCGACTGGAATCCCGGGTCGGAGTTGAAATGCATGGTGCTGCCGGCACCCAGCGGCGCTCCGCTGCCGAATGCCGAGCCGGACGCGCCTGCGGTGGTGCCGTTGCCGGGAAATCCGTGCAGCGCGGGTATGCGGGTCTGGCCGAGCGGGTCGCGCACCGGTCGCGGCACGATTTGCGCGAAGTCCATGACCAGCACGCGCATGCCGAACTCGATCTCGCGCGACCGCTTGAGCGCCTCCTCGGTGTGTTCCGCGGAGATGCGTGCGGCTCGGTAGGTCTCATAGCCAAGAGCAGTCATGATTCCGAGAATCAAGAGTGCGACCAGAATCTCGATGAGCGTGAAGCCGCGGAAGCGGGCGGGCCGTTGAGCAAGAGTCTCTCTCATGGCGTGTTCGTCGAATTGGTGGTGGTCGGCTGCGGTACCACAGCTGGCTGCGGAGTGGTGACAGCCGGAGGGCAGTTGGTCGTGCCGAGCCCCTGGCTGCCGACCGCGGCAGCTGAAGTGCCGGGCGCCACGCCGTTAGTCGAGGACGCGGAGCCCGCCGGCGGGCAGTTCGCAGACGCCGCGGTGTTGCCCTGGGTCCAATCGACGGAATTCGAGTTGCCCGCGATGCTCAAGCCGCTGCCGTAGAAGCCCATGGCCTCCGCCAAGGGATTGCCCTTGCTCTTCGCATCGCCCGCCCAGACGCGGACCACGATCCGTTTCATGCTTTGGAATTGCGTGTCGTAATACCTCGTATCGTAGTGCCAGGTACGGCTTGCAAACTGCACCTCGCCCTTGTCGCCATTCGTCGCGCTGCTGCTCTGGGCCAGTTTGTTGACGGTCAACCTGACCTCCGCGAGGCGATTGAGCGCAATCCATTGGGCGAGCGTCTTGTCGCGCAGATACCCGCTGGTGCGAGCCGTGCCGGACACCGCGACCATGAGCGCAGACAGTCCGATCGCCACCACCACCAGCGCGACCAGCACCTCGACCAGCGTAAATCCTTGCTGCGCCCGTTGTCTCACGAGCGCTTTTCCGGCGGGTGGTCGGAGCTCTGGTGGCTGGTCTTGCCGAAGGCATCCCCGTCGACCGACGCCCGCGCCTGGGTCGCGTCCCGAAGCAACGTGAGCCGAAACGGAGTTCCCTCGCCTGAAGCGGCGATGGCGACCTGCGGGGAGGGGGGCGGCCCACTGTTCAAATTCGAGGCAGCCGCCTTCAGCACCACGGCGACCGAATCGAGCTCCAGCTGGAAAGTCACCCCCTTGGGGAGATTGCGGCGGCGGAACTCGCTTTCATCGTTCAGCGTGAGCCATCGATCGCGGTTCGGGTCGTACACGGCGAATTCATAGGCGGTGGGCTCGATGCGCACCCCGAAATCGCGACCTTCGAGAAGCGCGCGCTCGTGCAGGATGTCGATCAAACCCTCGATCCTTCGGGTCTCCTCGTCGAGCTGGGAGTCACGGCCGGTCACACCGATGGACAAAATGGCGAGCGAAATGACGATGGCCATGATCACGACCACCACCAGAATCTCGACGAGCGTGAATCCCCGGTTGCGCAAGGCGCCCGGCACCGCGATGGGGTATCTACCGCTGCTCGAGCGTCGAGGTGCTGATATCGGCGTCGTAGCCCTCGCCACCCGGCTTGCCATCGCGTCCGTAGCTGATGATGTCGTAGTCACGGCCGTTCGCGCCTGGACTCACATATTGGTAGGGGTTGTTCCACGGATCCTTGGGGAGCGATGGCAAATAGCCGCCCGAGCGGTAGTTGGTGATGGTAGGGTCCGACGGCTGGGTCACGAGTGCCTGCAAACCTTGTTCAGTGGTCGGGTACTTGAAATTATCCAGCCGATACAGGTCGAGTGCCGTTTGGATTGCGCGGATGTCGCTCGCGGCACGGGTGACCCGGGCCTTGTCGACATTCTCCAGAATCTTCGGCACCACGAGCGCGCCCAGGACTGCGAGAATGACGACCACGACCATGATCTCGATGAGAGTGAAACCGCGTTGGCGAATATGCATAGTGACCTCGGACATTCGTTCAATGATACCAAAATAGGAGACCACGATGCCCGGTGAAGGTGCGAATCGGCGCGCACACATCGCCCGGGCCCTGCAATGGGATCACGGCCGCTGGATCTGGCTGCTCGCCATCGTGCTGACGCTGCAGCTTGTGTTGTCACTTGGCGACAATATTGGCGCCGTGTTGCGCTACGACCGCGGGGCGATTGCAGCCGGCGGGTGGTGGCGGTTGCTTACCGCCCACTTGGTGCACCTGGATCTACATCACCTGGTGTTGAACGAGCTCGGTTTGGTGCTGATGTGGGCGCTGTTCGCACAGGATTATGACCCCGTCGAATGGTGCGTGATCGTTTGCGCGGGTGCCCTCGCGATCAGTTGCGGACTGTGGTGGCTCAGCCCCCGCGTGATCTGGTACGTGGGTGCCTCCGGCGTGTTGCACACCGTCATGGCCGCCGGCGTCGCCAAACATCTGCTCGCGGGGGAGTGGGACCGCTGGCTCCTCCTCGCATGCATTGCGGGCAAATTGACGTACGAGCAGCTCGGCGGTCATGAGCCGGCGCTGGTCGTGGTCGATGCTCACCTCTATGGCGCTGCGTGCGGATTCGTGATCGGGGCTGCACTCTGTTGGCGGCTGGCTATAATCCGCCTCCATTCTCGTGCCGAAAGGATTTCTTGATCATGTCACTAGCCTTCGTGTTCCCGGGCCAGGGATCTCAGTCGGTCGGCATGATGGCCGCCCTGGCGCAGACCTCATCCGTCGTCGAATCGACGTTTGCGCAAGCCTCGCAGGTGCTCGGCTACGACTTGTGGAGCCGCGTCCAGCAAGGTCCGGCCGAGGCATTGAACGCGACCGAGTGCACCCAGCCTTTGATGTTGACCGCGGGTGTTGCCACCTATCGGCTATGGCGCGAGCGGGGTGGCGCCGTGCCCGCGCTCATGGCCGGCCACAGCCTGGGCGAGTTCAGCGCCCTGACGGCCGCCGGTTGCCTCGACTTCGAGGACGCAGTGGATTTGGTGAAATTTCGGGCCGAAGCGATGCAGGCCGCAGTGCCTACTGGCCAGGGGGCGATGGCCGCCATCCTCGGTTTGGAAGATGCCGATGTCGAGGCCGCGTGCGCCGAGGCTGCCCAGGGCGAAGTGGTGGAAGCGGTCAACTTCAATGCCCCCGGTCAGGTGGTGATTGCGGGCTGGGCGCCGGCCGTCACGCGCGCGATCGAAGCGGCCACCTCCCGCGGCGCGCGACGAGCGCTGCCGCTGCCGATCAGCGTTCCGGCGCACAGTTCGCTCATGGTCCCGGCGGCTGAGCGGTTGCGCGAGCGCCTCGAGGGCGTCAAGGTAATGCCGCCGGCGGGTATCGCGGTTTACGGAGTAGACATCAAAGCGCATCAATCACCGCAGGACATCCGTGCTGCTGTCGTCAAACAGCTGCACACGCCGGTCTATTGGGCGGCCATGGTGAGGACCCTGATTGCGGCGGGAGCGACTCATCTGATCGAATGCGGTCCGGGCAAGGTGCTGACATCGTTGAACAGGCGGGTCGACAAAAACCGCGACCTGAAGATGCTGGCGCTCGAGGATCCGCAATCGCTCGACGAGGCGCTTAGGAGCACGAAGTCCCATTAGGAAGCGAGCCGACATGCACAGGGGAACGACATGCTGATGGGGGAAATTGCGCTGGTGACCGGCGCATCGCGGGGAATTGGAGCGGCCATCGCGGCACGGTTGAGTGCCGAGGGAGCCCGCGTTGTCGGCACGGCGACGACCCCCGAAGGAGCGGCCAAGATTTCCGAGGCGCTGAAGGGCCAGGGCGGCCGCGGCGCCGTGCTCGAGGTGACCAGTCAGGCATCGATCGATGCGTTGATCGCCGACATCGAATCTCAGGAGGGCCCAATCTCGATTCTTTGCAACAATGCCGGAATCACCCGCGACATGCTGCTGCTGCGCATGAAGCAGGAGGACTGGGACGCGGTCATGGAGACCAATCTCGCCTCCGTGTTCCGGCTGTCCAAGGCGGTGCTACGCGGCATGATGAAGGCCCGCAAGGGGCGGATCATCAGCATTGCCTCCATCGTCGGGCTGACCGGCAACCCGGGGCAGGCAAACTATGCGGCTGCCAAGGCGGGCATGATCGCTTTCACCAAGTCGCTGGCCCGCGAAGTCGGCTCGCGCAACATCACCGCCAACGTCATTGCGCCCGGATTCATCGACACCGATATGACACGCGCGCTGAACGAGGCGCAGCGCACCGCGCTCAGCGCTCAGATACCGCTGGCACGCCTGGGTCTCCCGGCCGATATTGCGGCGGCCGCGGCATTCCTCGCCTCGGCCGAAGCCGGATATATCACCGGGGAGACGCTGCACGTAAACGGCGGGATGTACATGGCCTGAGCGCTGCCGGATGGTGTTTGACGGGTGTGCGCCATACCAACAGCCGGCGTTTGTCAAGCCGGGCCGCGCCGCTCACGGAGCAAATGCAGGGCCATGGTAGCCGCCGACCTTGCGTTCACATAAAATACGCGCCCTGCCGACAAAAGGCTGGCCGCGGGCCCTAATGAAAGGCGGCACGTGTTTACTATATTTTCCCGGAGAGGGGTTTTCCCGAACGGGCTTTCCCGAAAGGACACCATAACGATGAGTACTGTTGAGCAGCAGGTTAAGAAGATCGTGGCCGAACAATTGGGCGTGAAAGAAGAAGAAGTCACCAATGACGCCTCGTTCGTGGACGACCTCGGCGCGGACTCGCTGGATACGGTTGAGCTGGTGATGGCGCTCGAAGAGGAATTCGAGACCGAAATTCCGGATGAGGATGCCGAGAAGATCACCACAGTTCAACAGGCCATCGATTACATCAATTCGCACAAGGGCAAGGCCTGACGTCCCGAGCGCCAGGGCTTCGCGCGATCGGGGCGCACGCTGAGGATCAGCGGCCGGTCATCGAGCAGGATGCATAGCTTGTCCGCCGTTCAAGCATGCTTTTGAGGAGTTGCCGTTGAGCAAACGACGGGTCGTGATTACGGGTCTGGGGATCGTCTCTCCGGTCGGGAACGACATCGCGGCCGCCTGGGGGTCGATAGTCGGTGGTCGCAGCGGCATCGGGCCGGTCACCCGGTTCGAGGTCGCTAATTTTCCCACCCACTTTGGGGGCGAGATCCGGAATCTGGATCTTGAGCCTTTCATGAGCGCCAAGGATGCGCGGCGCATGGATGCCTTCATGCAATACGGCGTTGTGGCCGGCATGCAGGCAATGCGTGACTCCGGCCTGGTGGTGAGCGAAGCCAATTCCGACCGCGTCGGGGTTCTGATGGGGTCGGGAATGGGAGGGCTCGAGTCCATCGAGATCACCTACGACAAATATCTCGAGACGCATTCGCCGAAGAAAGTCTCGCCGTTCTTCATTCCGGCCAGCATCATCAACCTGGTGAGCGGACATTTGTCGATCGCCTTCAATTTGACCGGGCCGAATCTCGCCATCGCGACGGCGTGCACCACCTCGACGCACGCCATCGGCATGGCGCTGCGGCTGATTCAATTCGGCGACGCCGACGCCATGCTGGCGGGGGGCTCGGAGATGGCCACCTGTCCGACCGGCATGAGCGGCTTCGCGCAGGCAAAGGCGCTGTCACAGCGCAATGACAATCCGCAGGCAGCGAGCCGTCCCTGGGACAAGGATCGCGACGGTTTCGTCATGGGCGACGGCGCCGGCGCGATGATGCTCGAGGAATACGAGCACGCGAAGGCCAGGGGCGCCAGGATCTATGCAGAGATTATCGGTTTCGGAATGAGTGGCGATGCCTTCCACGTGACCGCCCCGCCCGAGAACGGTGAGGGTGCGCGCAAATCCATGGCCAATGCGTTGGCTGATGCCAAGATCAATCCGGATCAAGTTCAGTACGTCAATGCCCACGCCACCTCGACAGAGCTCGGCGACCGGGCGGAGACCACCGCCATTCATCGAGCGTTCGGCGCCGCCGCGAAGCAGCTGGCCGTGAGCTCGACGAAATCCATGACCGGACATCTGCTCGGAGCGGCGGGTGCCGTCGAGGCCATATTCTCCGTGCTCGCCCTGCGCGACCAGATTGCACCCCCCACCATTAACCTGGATCAGCCGGGCGAGGGGTGCGATCTCGACTACATCCCCAAGGAAGCGCGGCAAATGAAGCTCGATACCGCCTTGTCCAACTCGTTTGGCTTCGGTGGCACCAACGGTTCGCTCATTTTCCGCCGAATTTGAGCCCCTGGGGCTAGTCTCGAGCCATCCCGAGCGCTACCCGGGACTTCTCGAGAGCAGCGCACCCATCGGCCCTGCGTCGGTCGGCGGCCGCTTCGACCTGCTGCCCATCTCGGACGGGGAGGTGCTGCGGCTGGGCGCCGACGGCCGCTTGAATGGGCCTTACGCAGACCGCTCGGTCGGCTTCCTGGGATCGCTCGAGCAGTGGTGGCAGGCGTTGCGCATCCCCACGCAGGCCGCGACCCTGCCGTTCACCGGGGGCTGGCTCGTCTACCTCTCCTATGAGATCGCCGCGGAGGTCGAGCCGTCGCTCTCGCTGCCGCCGGGCAGGGACCCCGTGGTGGCGCTCGCGATTCGCGTGCCCGCTGCCTGGATCCGCGATCGCCAGAGCGGTAATGCGTGGCTCGTGGCGGAAGAGGGTTTCGAGCACCTGCTCGAGCGCTTTGCCGCAGACGTGAGCCGTTGCGGGAACCCACCCGGCGTGCGCCTGAAGGAGATTCAGGTTGAGGAGGAGGATCCAGAGCGCTTCGTCGGATCCGTGCGCCGCGCACTCGAATACATCGCGGCGGGCGATGTGTATCAGGCCAACTTGTCCCGGGGGTGGTCTGGCCGATCTGCCTCGGTAGTCGATCCGGCGGCGCTCTACAGGGCACTTCGCGCGGCCAATCCAAGTCCGTTTGCGGCGCTGCTGCGCGATGGGGACTTTTCCGTGATCAGCTCATCCCCCGAGCGGCTGGTGTGCGCCCATGGGGGGGTCGTATCCACACGGCCGATCGCCGGCACGCGGCCTCGCGGTGCATCGCCGGAGCGCGACGCGGCGCTGATCGAGTCGCTCCTCAACAACGAGAAGGAGCGGGCGGAGCACGTCATGCTCATCGACTTGGAGCGCAACGATCTTGGCCGGGTCTGCCTCGGCGGCTCGGTCAGGGTGGACGAGTACATGACGGTGGAGAGTTACGCGCACGTGCACCACATCGTCTCCAATGTCAGCGGCCTGAAACTCGAAGCGGCTACGCCGTTGCAGATCGTGCGGGCGATGTTTCCGGGCGGTACCATCACCGGCTGCCCCAAAGTGCGATGCATGGAAATCATCGCAGAACTCGAAGGCACGGGACGGGGTGCCTACACCGGGTCCATCGGCTATATCAACCGCGACGGCGGCTGCGATTTCAACATCTTGATTCGCACGATCACCGCGCACGCAAATGAGATCGGTTTCCGGGCGGGCGCGGGCATCGTTGCCGATTCCAATGCCGCTCACGAGCTTGCCGAGACCCGTGCGAAGGCCGAAGGGCTGCTGCGTGCGGTGGGGGCGACCCGGTGAGGCAGGCAGCTGCGAAACCGGGGCCGGTCCAACGTGCCACGAATCGGTCGTGGATCAACGGTGCGGCCGGGCGGCAGGTCGACTGCCGCGATCGAGGACTGCAATATGGCGACGGGCTGTTCGAGACAATGAGGGTGCGCGACGGTCGGATCCGGCTGCTCGAGTATCACCTCGAGCGATTATTTGCGGGGTGCCGCCGGATGTCGATCGACCCGCCCAGCCGCCCGTCGCTACGCAGGGAACTCGTGCTTCGGGCGAGACCGCATGCCGATGCGGTGCTGAAGCTCATTCTCACCCGCGGACCCGGCAGTCGCGGCTATCGGCCCGACGGGCAGGAGCGCTGCACGCGAATTCTATCGCTATCCCCGCCGCCGCTTTTCGCAGTTTCGCAAAATTCGCAGCGCGTACGGATATGCGCGACGCCAGTGGGCGCCAATCCAGCGCTCGCGGGGCTCAAGACGCTGAACCGCCTCGAGTCGGTGCTGGCGCGCTCCGAGTGGAACGACGAGCGCATTTGGGAGGGGCTGATGCGCAACATCGACGGTGACCTGATATGCGGCACCATGTCGAATCTGTTTGTGCGCCGAGGCTCGACTCTGACCACGCCGGCCCTCCATGGCTGCGGCATCGCGGGCGTGATGCGGCGCTGGGTGCTCGAACAGGCGGCCGCTTTGCGCTTGCGTACCCGCGAAGGCAGGGTCACAGCGCAGCATTTGGAGAACGCCACCGAGGTGTTCATGACCAACGCGGTCGCGGGCGTCGTGTCGGTGAGCGACATCGAGCTTGGAAGGCGCCGGATCCGGATCGAATCCTCGAGTGCGGCGGCTCGTCTGCGGATGCGCCTGGAACTCGAATGAGCGTGCGCCGCGCTCTGCTCGTGCTGCTGGCCGCGCTCGTCGCGCTGGCCCTGGCCGCGGCCTGGGTGGCGGCGGGGCTCAAGAGGCTCGACGACCCCTTGAACGTCTCGGCCCCCCTCCGATTCAAGGTTTCGCCAGGGAGCCGATTTGCACACGTCGCCGCCGACCTTGCGCAGCGCGGCGTGATCGCCGAGCCGCGCGTCTGGGTGCTTTACGCGCGATTCAAAGGGATGGCGGCGAGCATCAAGGCCGGTGAGTATGAAATCGAGCCGGGCGCCACGCCGCGCTCGCTGCTCTTGAAGATGGTCAACGGACAGGTATTGCTGCATTCATTTACCATCGTCGATGGCTGGCGCGTTGCGGACATGCTGGCGGCCATGAAAAGAAACCCCGATATTACTTCGACATTGCCCGATCCGCCTGAAGGCTCGCCGAGCGGCTCGCCGAATGGCTTGATGGAACGGCTTGGGTCGCCGCGAGCGCAGCCCGGCTCCGACGCCGAGGGACAGTTCTTGCCCGAGACTTATCGTTTCCCGAGCGGCACAACGGATATCGAGTTGCTCAAACAGGCTCACGCCGCTTTGCTGCGCGAGCTCGATTCGGCTTGGGCGAGCCGCGACCCTTCCGTGCCGCTGCACAGTGCGGAGGAATTGTTGATCGTGGCATCCATCGTTCAGAAGGAGAGCGGCGTGCCGCAAGAGTTGCCGAAAATCGCCGGACTTTATCTGCATCGTCTGCGCATTGGCATGCGCCTGCAGGCCGATCCCACCGTGATCTACGGCCTCGGCGAGCATTACGACGGCGCGTTGCACGCGGTCGATCTGCGCGCCGACGGCCCCTACAATACCTATACACGGGCGGGGCTGCCGCCGACGCCGATTGCGCTCGCCGGCGCGGCGGCGATTGAAGCGACCGCGCACCCCGAGTCCACCGACGCCCTGTATTTCGTGGCATCTCCGCGGGATGACGGCAGCCATGTATTTTCGGCGACGCTCGAAGAACAAAATGCGGCCGTCGCACGCTACGTGGCGCATCTGCACGCGCGCGCGGCGGAAGACGCCAAATGAGCGAGCAGGGCGCAAGCCGCAGTTCGCCAGCCCATGGCCGGCTCAGCCGCTTTCTGACCTTCGAAGGGATCGAGGGCGTCGGCAAGACCACGCAGGTTGCGCGTCTGGCGCAATGGATCGCCGAGCGAGGCGTTGCGCACATCGTGACGCGTGAACCGGGGGGCACTCCGCTCGCCGAGCGCATCCGGGAGTTGGTGCTGACGCCGGGGACTGAACGGGTCCCCGATACGGCTGAGCTGCTTCTCATGTTCGCGGCCCGGTCGGTGCACCTGGAGAATTGGATCGAGCCCAGCCTCGCAGCGGGCCGATGGGTCATCTGTGACCGTTTCACGGATGCGACCTACGCCTATCAAGGCGCCGGTCGCGGACTCGCGCAGGACGCCATCGCTCAATTGGAGCGTCTGGTGCAGAGCGCGCGCCGCCCCGATCTGACCTTGCTGCTCGATGTGCCTGTCGGTGTCGGCCTTGCGCGAGCTCGGGCCCGCAACTCACGCGCCCATGGCAACTCCGCCGCCGCGGACCGATTTGAGCGCGAGCGCGTCGAATTCTTCGAGCGAGTCCGCGCCGGATACCTTGCCCGAGCAGCGGCCGAGCCCGAGCGCATCGCGATCATCGATGCGACCCACTCCGAAGATGAAGTGGCCACAAAAATCATCGGCGAACTTGAGGCGCGCTCGTGGATTTCCTGAGCGTCGACTCCCTGCCATGGCTGGCCGACGCGCAAAAGAGGATGCTGCTCGCGAAAGCCGCCGGCCGTTTGCCCCAGTCGCTTCTGATACTGAGTCAGCCCGGCCTCGGTGCGGAGTGGCTCGCGGCGTGGATCTGCGCGCTGGGACTGTGCGAATCGAAGAATTTAGCGCCCTGCGGGGTATGCGGATCGTGCGTGCTGCTTCGCGCGGATAACCACCCGGATTTTCATCGCGTGCAGCTTCTCGACGATGCTCAGCAGATCAAAGTCGATCAAATCCGCGAGCTGATCGAGGTGTTGTCGCTGTCGAGCTATCGAGGTGGCCGCAAGACGGCGGTGGTGGAGAGCGCGGAGTGCCTCAACGCCAACGGAGCCAACGCGTTCCTGAAGACTTTGGAGGAGCCGACGGGCGACGCGCTGTTGATATTGGTCGCCAAGCCCAGTCATCGGTTGCCGGCCACCATCGCGAGCCGCTGCGTGCGCGTGCAACTACGTCCACCGGCGCGCGCGACTGCGCTTGCGTGGCTCGCAGCGCGCGAGCCGGCCGGGGCGAACTGGAATGCCGCCCTCGAACTGGCCGCGGGCGCTCCCCTGATGGCTCTCGAGTATCCCGCCACGGACATTGAACGCCTCGAGCGGGACATGCTCGACGGCCTAAAACGCCTGGATGCGGGGAGCATCGACGTCACCGTGCTCGCGGAGGCCTGGGTCAGATCCGATATGAACCTGCGGCTGATGTGGCTTGAGAACTGGGTCACACGCCGCGTACAAGCGCACTCGGGTGGCGCCATTTCGCCTCAAACTGCGGAACCCATCCGCTTGCCTGCCGCTTTACTTAAGGCCAAGATAAGGGCTCAATTCGAGCTGCTGGACGCCGCCCGGGAGTTGCGGCGTCTCGCCTCGACCGGGTTGAATCAACAATTGGCGCTCGAGGCTCTGCTGCTCGGTGGCCGGGCGGCTCTGTCATTGCGGAACACATAGATTGCGAAGTCCTAGTAACAAGCCCGGTCTGCTGACGCTCACCATCAAGGATAAGAGCGCGCTGTATCTCGCCTACATGCCATTCGTAAAGAACGGGGGCCTGTTCATCCCGACCAATAGCAATTACCGGCTCGGGGACGAGGTATTCATGCTCCTCAACCTGATGGGTGAGGAAGAAAAGCTTCCGGTTGCCGGCCGCGTCATCTGGATGACGCCCAAGGGCGCCCAGGGCAAGCGTACCGCGGGCATCGGGGTGCAGTTCAGCGATCAAGACCGCGGCAACACACAGAAGAAAATCGAGAACTACCTGGCCGGTGCGCTGGGTGGGGACAAGCCGACGCACACGATGTGACGAGAGGCGGATTCGACGGCTTTTGTCCAGTTCATAGCCGGCGCGCGCGGTCCCATTCCTGTCTTGCTGGACGGCGGCTTCCGCCGTGGTACCGACGTCTTTAAGACACTGGCGCTCCGCGCAGCCGCCGTCGGACGGGGTCGGCCGCCAGCGCGGGAACTGGCTGCCTTTGGCCGCCCCGGCGTCGAAGCGGTGATCGACATCCTTAACCGCGAGCTTTCAGCCACCATGCGAAAAGCTGGCACGCCGACAATCGCGGATATCCAGTCCTCACTCGTGGTTCGATCGCCCGACACTTGATGCACGTACGGCGCGCTCGGCTGGGCGTCGGTCTGCTTGCAGGCGTGGAGTACACCGTCGATGGCCGTAGCCGGCCCGAGGATGCGCGTTCGAGGTCACCACCGCCGCCACGGGCTCCAACCCCAAACCGGAACCTGATCACATAAAAATGTATTCCGCAAAGCGGTCGTTCGTCAGGGCCGGTAGCCTATACCTCGTGAAGCCAACAGATAAAGAAAATTCGGTGATCCGAATGGAACGTAATGAGTATTCCCCGCCATCCGCCCCGGTATTCGACATTCCGAATCCCGATGTACCTAGTGATCGCCCGAGGCAAGTGTCGATCGCCGCGATGCTCTTGTATGCCTCGTTGGCGCTAGGGGTGGGTACTAGTGTTATTTTGGCGCCTCGTGTCGTGCTGAGCGGGCCGGCCTGGATTATTCAAGTCTGCGGTCAGGTTCTTACAGTCATTGTTATCGTCTGGCTCACCTATAAGATATGGAAGGGGCGTAACTGGGCGCGAATTACATTTGCCGTGATCACATCCGTAGGTTACGTCTTCTATGTTCCAATACTTATGAAAATGTTTCGGCTTTCATCCGTGGCGGGATCCATTAACCTTCTGCAGAGTGTTTTGCAATTGGCGGCACTTTATCTTGTATTTTCACGTCCCGGTCGCGCGTGGTTCGGCGCAAGGTCAATTACCACCTAGCTTGCGTTGGAGCAAATACCGGGCCTTCTATTGCATCGGCCGCGTCACCCTTGGCGCTTCGTAGAGACCGCGGCTCGCCGCGTACGATGCCCGGATCAGGCGCAGGAGCCCAATGTCCTCGATGGCCCGCTGACAGGCCGGCTCCTGGAGCCAGGCGTAGTAACCGTTCGGAGCAACCTCGAGCACCCGGCACATCGTTCGAACATTGAAACGATTGCGGTGGGCTTTTATAAACTCGTAGGTCTGACGGATCTTCCCGGTACTGGCTTTCGCACGCATCGGCATTCCTCCACGCTGGTAACGCCGTTAGAGCAGAATTGATTTTACAGCAAGCTCGGATTTGTTTTTTTTACACAGCCCAGGTCGATGGGAGACACCGGGCCGAGACGAGGGGCGACGGTCTCTGACCGGCCAAAGCCGGCAATCATCAGGACCGTGTCAGTTTCCGGGGACCGGAGGCTCGTCCGGAGACTCGCATAACCGCCCGATACAGCGTCGCGTTGCACCGAGGCTCCCGATCCGCCTGGCGTTCGGCCCGCATATGGGGTCGCAATGCACGTACCGGCAATTTTGGCAGACAGCCATGCGTTTAAGTGCTATTGAAGAAACCAGGCCCAAAGGTAGGCCGGATGGATCCAGAATAAACAACGAAAAATCGAAGGAGCAGCCATGAATCTTGCAATCAAATGTTCGATAGCTCTGTTTGCTGCGGGGAGTGCTTATGGTCAACAACCGCCGGATGTTGTGCAGAGCGACAACGTTGCGAATACCGCGATGGGCGCAGCCGCATTGCAGAACGTAACCCCGAACTCCTGCCAATATTGCGGAATTGAGAATACAGCGGCAGGGGCCTATGCCATGCAGAGCAACACCAGCGGGAGCGGCAATGTTGCGATGGGCTTTCTCGCCATGCAGTACAACCTAGTTGGTCATAACAACACGGCCGTCGGGGACTCGGCACTACAAGACAATACTACGGGATACTACAATACCGCGTTCGGATCGGGAGCGTTGCTCCGCAGCACTACGGCGTGGAACAACACCGGGATCGGCCTCGACGCACTTATTTACAACACCACGGGCGGGAACAACACCGCATTGGGTGCGAACGCACTCTTCAGCAACACGACCGCGGGAGAAAATACCGCTACCGGATACAACGCACTTTATTTCAACACGACCGGTTACGCCAACACCGCGGCCGGCGCCAATGTTCTCTATTCCAACACCACCGGATACCAAAATACGGTCACGGGCTTTCAGGCGCTTTATTTCAATACGGTGGGCAATCACAACACCGTCTCCGGCTTCGAGGCCTTGTATTCGAACACCAATGGCAACAGCAACACCGCGGATGGAAGCAATGCTCTCTATTCGAATACCACCGGCTACCACAATACGGCTTCGGGCTCCAACGCGCTCTTTTCGAATACGACCGGCGTCACCAATGTCGCGGTGGGTTTGGAGGCACTGTATTCCAACACGACCGGCTCTAACAACATCGCGGTGGGCACCAACGCGGGTTATAACCTGACTTACGGGAACAATAACATCGACATCGGCAATGAGGGTGCTGCGACTGAAAGCGGTACGATCCGCATCGGGACGTCAAGCGCGCAAACAGCGGCTTACATCGCGGGAATTGCAAGCGCGAGGGTTACGGGCAGCGCCGTGTACGTCACCGCCTCCGGGCAATTGGGCGTGCTCGCGTCATCGGAACGATACAAATTCGACATCTCCTCGTTAGACCCGAGGTCAGAGAAGCTCAAACAGTTGCGGCCCGTGAGCTTTCACCTGAAGAGCGATCCTCATGGCCCGATTCAATACGGCTTGATCGCCGAGGAAGTCAACAAGGTGTATCCGGAACTCGTGATTCACGATGACGCCGGCAAGGTTCAAGGAGTCCGGTACGACGAACTCGCGCCGTTGCTCTTGAATGAAGCGCAAAGGCAGCAGCAGATCAACGAATCGCAGGCAACGGAAATCCGGGAGCTGAAGCAACTAGTCGTCGCGATGCAGGCGAGTCTCGATAAGCTGCAAACCGCGACCGAGCTTGTCGCCCAGCGCTGAAGGCATCGAATGGCACTGGCGGCCTTGCCAAATAGGCTGCCAGTGTCGCTCGACTGATTCGAGCTCCAGCTAGCGGGTCAGTTTTTTCAACGCCTAATTCTAATTCATCGGATCGACAGGCGCGGCCTGTTTCACGCCGCCAATCGCGCTCGCTGATGCCGCAAAGCTGCCGGTCGCGAGAGACCGGAAGGGGTCCATCAGTTGCCATCCCCGCTGTTCCATCGCCGACCGGACGGGTCGCCTTTCCAGTAACAAATTGCAGTCAAAAGGAGGACCATTATGGCTATGAAAGCCCATCGCATCGGCTTGCCGGCCGGGGTCAGAAACAGAATACCCAACGGAAAAATTAACATCCATGACAAAAGGAACACCCATCCCTGCCAGGCGAGAGGCAAGCCCCAGCCCAAACCATAGCGCTTTGCTCGAAACCAGTACCGGGGATTTGTGCTAATGACGTTCCATCCCTAGAGGACCAATCGTCTGTTGCTAAATAATAGCCTGCTCTACCGGTTACCGCGACGTTTGGTTGGCGGTGCCAGGCGCGTAGCCACCGCTCGCCACGGACTGCAGAGGCCGCGACCCGTCGATGGAGGTTGGCCCGGCAATGCGGCGAGAAGCGATAGCAGCGCACGCTGCCAGGAAGCAGCCATGGGCCGGCTGCGGTAAACTGCTACGTATGTTTTAAAGACACGCAGGATTGTCGTAAGCGAGCCGAATGCCATTGGAAATCGTCGGCGCGCCGATACCACGCTTCGGTCGCCTAACCGTGGTTAGGCAATCGAGTCATACGAAGGTCATATGATTATCGACGGCAGATGTCATTGCGGAAATATTGCCTTTGCGCTCGACTGGCCCGGAACTCCCGCTGATATCGTCGCTCGCGCGTGTAGCTGTACATTTTGTCTCAAGCATGGAGGGGTATGGACTTCCAATCCACATGCCAAACTCTCGATTTCTTACCAACAGACCGATGTCGTTTCGAAGTATTCATTCGGTACGAAGACCGCGACGTTTCACGTTTGTACCCGCTGCGGTGCGGTGCCGGTTGTGACAAGTGAGATTGATGATCGACTTTACGCTGTTGTAAACGTCAACACATTTGAAGACTTTGACTCGGCCCGATTGCGCCGGCAGACTGCCGATTTTGAAAATGAAGATCGCCCGTCGCGCCTCCTGCGCAGACAGAAAAATTGGATTTCTGATATTCACATCCACGAGGGAACCGCCTAGCGAGTCCGACGCTGGTAACAGGCGTTCGTGGCCACGGCTTCCGTCCGTTTGGCAAGTTCTAGGGCTGCTGTTTATCGGGAAGTGCTTCGATGTAAATTGGCTGAGCCGCGCTCGGCGCTTGGGCCGGCGAGGCCGCAGGCGCGGCGCGTTGGCTTGGCGGGCGTCGTGCGGGCGCATGCAGAAGCCTCCATCCGTACGCGATGCAGCCGGTCAAAATCAACGCGAACAGGATCGCAAGACCCCAGTGCTCCGCGAGCATGGAGGGGGGCTTGTACTCGGGCGGAGGAGGTTTGTAGGGATTTTTTTCGCGGTACGCGCTCGGCGACGGCGACTCTGGCGGCGTGATCGAATCGCTCAAAAAAATCCCTAGCCGCCGCGCGCGCGCCCAGCCTCGCTGGCGGCCAGGCCGCCCTTGAGAACGTAAGCCTCGAAACCGCGCTCGCTCAGGATGTACGCTGCCGCCGAACTCCTTCGCCCGGTGTCGCAGCAGACCACATACGGGGTGCCCTTATCGAGCGCATTGATCTTCAGGCGGATGAAATAGAGTGGAATGTTCACCGCGCCCTCGATCCGGAAATTTTGAAATTCGCTGGGCAGCCGCACGTCGAGCCACTTGCCGCCGCCGGCAACGATTTCCTTGGCGCGGTCCTGATCGACCCACTGCAGCAACGGCTCGTTCAGCAGTGTCTGGAAATCGCTTTTGCCGAGGCGCATCAGGGTCCCGTCGGTCGACATCGTGACAGTGGCGTTGCGCTTGGCCTCGGCGATCAGGGCTTCTTCGCCGAAGCTATCTCCGGGTCCGAGTTCCGCCAGCTTGATGCCCTCTTTGTTGAGCGGCGTCTCGCGGGTGACCACGCACTTGCCGGCCACCACGACATAGAAAAAGTCGCCCTCGGTGCCTTGCTTGATCACCACATCGCGCTCGCGATAGTTGATCCGTTGCATGCGCATGAAGATTGCCTGGATGTTCGCGGGCGGAATTCGATGGAAAGCTTTGGTCTGCAGCAGCGTGGTCATCCAATCGCCGGCGACGCTGAGTCCGTCGCCGTGAAGCTCCGCAACCTCATATTGCCCGGTCTGGTCCCAGGTCAATAGGACGTCGAGCAGATCGCTGTCGATCATGATGTAAGCCAGGTCGGTTATCGCACGGGCGGTGAATTTACGGGGCAGCCCCGGGGTGAGGGCGGCACGGGCCTCCGGCGTGCCGGCACGCACGGTTGCCATGATTCGATCATCCGCTCGAAGTTCCACACTCCCCGCAACCAGATAAAAGGTGCGCTTGTCGGTGTCGCCTTCCTTGAACAGCACGCGGCCTGCGCTCAGGTCGCGCACATGCGTTTTGCGGGCAAGCGCCAGCAAGTTCTCCGCCTTCAGCCCGTCGAGCGGGGAGAAGTTCTTGAGAACTGAGAGTTCGACCGGTCGTTCATCCATCGTAAAATTCTTAAGCTCCGTCGGGCAACTCCATGATTTTGCCCAAGAAGGCTATCACAGGTGACTTAATATACGTCCAAGTAAGTCACAATGACGGGCGATCCCCGCCGCTTAGTCGGCCCCACCCGGCGTCCGGGCGGAACCGCTCCCCATAACGGCTCGACAGTTCAGTCAGACGATCGACGATTTGAGCAATACCTCGCGATTTGGCGTATTGCAATGGGCCGCCGCGAAAAGGCGCGAAGCCGGTCGCAAAAATCGCACCGGCATCGAGGAGGTCCGCGTCCTCGACCACGCCCTCCCGAAGGACCGCGACAGCTTCGTTCAGCATCGGCAGGATCAGTCGGTCCTCCAGATCGGCCGGGACATTCAGCCCTTGGGTTGAGTCGCGGACCGGCTGGCCGTCCCGCCAAACATAGAAGCCCTCGCCATTTTTTCGCCCCAACTTCTTTTCCTCGACGCGCTTCAGCAGAATCTCCGGAACACGTCCGCCGAAGGCCTGGGCAAGCACTCCCCCGACATGCAGCGCCACATCCAATCCGACTACATCGGCAAGCTCGATGGGACCCACCGGCATGCCGAAGCGGGTACCCACTTTGTCGATCACCGCGGCGGGAGTGCCCTCGGAGAGGGCAAACAGGGCCTCATTGATGTAGGGCATTAGAATACGATTCACCACGAAGCCGGGAGCGCTTTTGCAGGGCAGTGGGAGCTTGTCGAGCTTGCGGGTGAACCAGAGCGCCCTGCGCAGCATGTCGGCGTCGGTGCCGGTGCCTTGCACGATTTCGACCAGCTGCATCTGCGCAACGGGGTTGAAGAAATGAATGCCGACCAGTCGACCCGGCTGGTTCAGCTGCTCGGCCAGCGCTTCGATTTGGATACTGGAGGTGTTGGTGGCGAGAAGCGCTCCCGGCTTGAGCTTCGGCTCGATATCGGCATACAGCGCGCGTTTGGCGTCCGCCTTCTCGACGATGGCCTCGATTACCACATCAGCCGCCGCGACACCGTTCCCTGCCACATCTGCGTTGAGCCGGGCGGAGGCTGCCGCGACTGCTTGCGGGTCTTGCAGGCGCTTGCCGAACAACGCTTGCGCTCGGGCCAAGGCGGGCGCGATGAGCTCCAATGAGCGATCCTGCAGCGTGACGGTCATGCCGCGCAATGCCGCCCAGGCTGCGATGTCGCCGCCCATCACGCCTGCACCGACGACATGGACATGGCGGAATTCCAACTCCGGCTTCCCGCCGAGACTCTTCAGGCGAGTCTGAAGCAGGAACACACGCACCAAATTCCGCGAGGTCGGGGTGCACATGAGCTCTGCGATTGAACGGGCCTCGGCCTCGTAGCTCTCTGCACCGACCGCGCCGTGCTTGAGCCAAAGGTCCACGATGGCATACGGGGCAGGGTAGTGGTCACTGGGGACCTTTGCGGCGAGGCCTGCCGCGGCCTGGCGCGCAATGAAGGGCCGCATTGCCCTCAAATTCAACAGCTTCTCCACGAAGGGTGCCGATTTTCTCGCAGGCGCCTCCAAGATCAGGCGCTTGGCGGCGGCATCGATTTGCGAAGAAGGTACGAGTTGGTCCAGGAGCCCCACCTCGAGCGCACGCCCCGCCTTGAAGGGCTTGCCCTTGAGCATCAGCTCGAGCGCCGGCCGCACACCGATCAGACGGACGGCCCGCACGGTGCCGCCAAAACCGGGGTGGATGCCGAGTTGCACCTCCGGGAGTCCAAGCGCGAGGCTCGGATCGTCCGCGCCAATCCGGTAGGTCGCGGCGAGCGCGAGCTCCAATCCTCCGCCCAGCGCAAAACCGTGGATCGCCGCGACGCTTGGAAATGGGAGATTCTCCAGCTGATCGAGCACCTGCTGTCCACTGCGGATGAGCGCGTAGGCCGCCTCTGGCGTTCGAAGATCCAAAAACTCCTTGATGTCGGCTCCAGCTACAAACCCGCTGCGCTTTGCCGACCGCAAAACCAGCCCGCGCGGCTGCGCCTGCGAAATCTGAGTAAGTGCCGCTGCAAGCTCCCGGAGGACGCCAGCGGATAAAACATTGGTGGACGCACCCGGCGTATCGCAAGTCAGCCAGGCGATCCGGTCGGCATCGATCTCGAACTTCCAGGTACTGGCCTGCATGGCCTTCAGGCCGCCGCCCGGCGCGATTCGCGGATGGTGAAATCGCAGATCAGCGGCAGGTGGTCCGACAGCTGGATATCCGGTATCTCGAAACGGTTCACCTCGATCTCTCGGCTATGCAGGATGAAATCCAGTTCCTTACGTGGGCTCGAACTGGGATAGGACGGGAGACCGCGCGCATTCGCATTCGCCAATCCCGCCGCCTGCATGAATAGGTAGATCTCGTGATCGCCCCAGTATGTATTGAAGTCGCCGGCCACGATTACGGGCTTTTCGGTCTTGCGCACCAGATCATAGAGGTAGCGCAGCTGGTACTGGCGATGCCTGAACTTGAGCGACAAATGCACCAGGAAGATGGCAATGTCATCGAGCTCGAGCTCTATGATCAAACGCTTGATGCCCGTGTCGAAGTAGTGAAACCGCTCGCCGCGCACGCGCGGCGCCGCAAGAAACGCGTTCGCTTGTTTGCGGACGATCGGCACCATTTGGTTCACGGAGGACTGGCCATATTTGCACTCGAAGGTCGAGTAGTGACCCAGCGAGCGGGCGATGTAGTCAGCCTGGTTCACCATGCCGGTGCGGATGGACCCCGTATCCACCTCGATCAGACCCACTACATCGGGATCCTGACCCTTGATGAAGTCGGTGATTCGCGACAGGACCTGACGGCTGGAACGCAGATACCCTGCACCCGGCAACGGCAGATGAAAGGCGGGGCCCGTTCCAGTGGCATATCGGATGTTATATATGATCAGACGCACGTCCCCCATTCTATCGACGCCTTATACTTCGCGCTTGCCCATCGTCGAGTTAGACTACGGCGATGTCGATCCCAGTGAACCCGATTCGGTTGTTCGTCACCCATTCCTGGGAGGAGAACGACGATTACTCGCGCGTGTTCGAGTATCTCGAAGCTCCGGGTACTTTTTACTATCACAACACCAGCCTGCCGCACGACAAGCGGCCGCTCGACAAGGAAAGCGAGCGCGAAGATCTGCGGCGTCAGATCGCACCCTGCGAAGTCGTCATCGTGGTGCCCGCCGCTTACCGGGCAGCACCTGATCTGGTTCTTTTCCAGATGAATTTTGCGAAAGCCGCGGACCGCCCGATCGTCGCGATGGAGAATTTCGGATCCACGGCGCCGCTTCCCAAAGCGATCAGCGATCTGGCTGATGAGGTGAGCGCGTGGAACGAACGCAGCTTGATCGATGCACTGAAGCGTCAAGCCCGTCACCAGGAAACGACGCGCTGGGACACCATCGAATTCAAGCTGGATTGAGCCCGTGGTTCGGCTCGCTCCGTAGAACTCGATGCGGACTAACTAATTGGTCGCCGTAAGCGCGGGCGCGTCGAACTCTGCTGGGGCGGAGTCGATGCTCCGCAGCTGCACCACCGCCCCATTGGGCCGCTGCGCCGGCGCATTATCCAGCGCGTGCGGCAACTGACCGAATATCTCGACGATGAGAACCGCGCAATCGTCGGCGTCCTGGCTCGACATTTTCCGCACGGAAGCGGTGACCGCATCCTCGCCCCGCAACGGCTTTACGCCTGCGAGACTGCTCATCACCTGGGCGAATGAGCTGCGCGCTTCTGCCGGAAGATGCTCCGGCTGGATGAGGGTTAAATGCCGTCGGTAAGCAGCGATCAATCGCTGTTTCATCGGCGTAGAGCGTACGAGTTCCAAAACTGCAGAGTGCAAGCTATTCCACGCACTGACCATTTTAGCTCCGCCGCGAATTCGAGGACTTAAAGTGATTTCGAGGATATGTCACCCCTCGGAATCTTGTTAAATCAATACTCTGCGTTTGGAATATACAAGACAATCGACAAAACGCAACGCGGACCTGGTCAAGGTTTTACGTACTAATTACACCGGCTCGCACGGGTCGGCGCGACAGGCAAGGCGGGCAACTGCTGGCCGCATCTAGAAAATACTTGCTTAAAGAGCTGTAACAAATTGAATAATAAGTCTCGCAGCGCTAGGACGCAGATCGCGGCGCGCTCCACCTGACCGCGGCGATCACGACCTGACCGGTGGCTCAAACGCGGAGCCGTCCGGCTCCTCGGTGTGGGTCGCGCCGATCATGACATAAACCGCCGGCACCACGAAAAGGGTGAACAATGTGCCAATGCCGAGGCCGGTGGAAATGACGAGGCCGATGGCGTATCGGGATGCGCCCCCGGCTCCTCGGGCGAATACCAGCGGGATGACGCCCAGGACCATGGCCGCGGTGGTCATCAGGATGGGTCGCAAGCGCACGCCCGCCGCGGCGATGATGGCATCGCGCTTGGATTTACCGCTCTGCTGCTGCTCGTTCGCGACCTCTACGATCAGAATGCCGTGCTTGCTGATGAGGCCTATCAACGTGACCAGTCCCACCTGCGTGTAGATGTTGAGCGAGGCACCATGGATACCGAGCGCGATGAAGATCAGCGCGCCCGCGATGGAGAGCGGCACCGAAATCAAGATCACCAGCGGGTCGCGAAAACTCTCATAGAGCGCAGCGAGCGTCAGGAAGGCGATGATGATCGCGAATCCGAAGGTGCCCAGGACCCCGCCGGACTCCTGCTCGAACTGGCGCGAGGGTCCCGCGTAGTCGAGGGTGTAACCGTTGGGGAGCGTCCGAGCCGCGAGCGCCTTGAGATAATTGAGCGCATCGGCCTGCGACACACCCGGTGAGGCGACGCCGGAAAGCGTGGCCGAATTGAGCTGTTGGAAGTGATTCAGAGTCTCGGGAACGGTCTCGGTACGGATGTGGGCGATGGTCGAGAGCGGTACCGACACCGGGCCGATGTTGGCGATGGGATAATCGAGCAGTTGACTGACGTTCAGACGGGAGGTCCGCTGGACTTGCGGGATGACTTTATAGGAGCGCGTCTGCATGCTGAAGTAGTTCACGTAGCCGCCGCCCAGGAGGCTTCCCAACGAGGAACCCACCTGGCTCATGCTCAGTCCGAGCTGCGCGGCCTTGTCGCGGTCGATCTCGATCACCGATTGCGGCAAGTCATACTTCAGGTCCGTATCGATGAAGATGAACATGCCGCTCTTTTGCGCCTGGGCAAGAAAGTCCCCGGAAACTTCGTTCAGACGCAGCGCGGGCTCGGTGGTCTTGAGCACGAACTGCACCGGTAAACCCTGCGAGCCGGGCAGCGACGGGAACTGGAACATCACGATCTTCTGCCCGGCGATCGCGCTCAGTTTCTGCTGTAAGGCGTTTTGAATGTCGGTTGCGCTCTGGCGTTTGGCGAGCGGTCCGAGAATCAAGCCATCGAAGGATTGGCCGGGCGCCTCGATCTGGAACACGGTGTCGACGCCCTGCTGATTCTTGAAGATGTCGTATGCCTGACGGGCATAAAGAAGCTTGCGCTGGAGCGTGGCATCGGGCGCTGAGGTGGGCTGAGCGCCGACGAATCCCTGATCCTCCTGCGGCGCGAGTTCGCTCTTCGCGCTGTGATACAGCAGCCCGATGCACACGAACACGAGCACCACCAACACCGCGGTGACCGGCGTGTATCTGAGGCTGCGCTCGAGCTTGCGTTGATACCAGCCGCGCAAGCGCTCGAATCGGGTATCGATGAACTCGACCACGCGGGTTTCCCAGCCGCGCTCTCCGGCCCGGTGAGGCTTCAGGAGCTTCGAGCACATCATCGGCGACAGCGTGAGCGCAATCACGGCCGACACAGTCACCGCTCCGGCGAGGGTGAACACGAACTCGGTGAACAGCGCGCCCGTGAGGCCGCCCTGGAAGCCGATGGGAACGTAGACCGCGAGCAGCACCACGGTCATGGCGAGAATCGCGGTGCCGAGTTCCCTCGCGGCCTGCATGGCTGCAGCAACCGGAGCCATGCCCTCCTCGAGATGGCGGTTGACGTTCTCAACTACGATGATCGCATCGTCCACGACCAGGCCGATCGCGAGCACCAGCGCGAGTAGCGTCAACAGGTTGATCGAGAAGTGCAGCGCCAGCATGATGCCGAGCGTTCCCACCAGCGACAGCGGGATCGCGACCACGGGAATCAGCACCGAGCGGGGTGATCCGAGGAAAGCGAAGATCACCATCATGACGATGAGCAGCGCCTCGACCAGCGTCACCGCGACCTCGTGGATCGAGGCGTTCACGAATTCGGTCGAATCGTACATGATTCGTCCATCGAGCCCGCGCGGCAGCTGTGCCACGATGCCGGGCAACGCGTCGCGAACCCCTTTTATGACGCTCAGGAGATTGGCCGAGGGCGCGATCTGGATGCCGATGAACACGGCGGTCTTTCCGTTGCGCGCTACGCTTGACTCGTAGCTATCCGCGCCGAGAACGACCTGGGCCACGTCGCGCAAGTGCACGTTGACGCCGTTCACCGACTTCACCACGAGGTTGCGGAATTCCTCGAGCGAATGCAGATTGGTGGTCGAGGTGAGCGTCACCTGGATCATCTGGCCTTTGGTGGTGCCGACCGCCGAAATGTAATCATTGGCGGCCATGGCATTCGCGACATCGCTGGCAGTCATACCGTAAGCCTGGAGCTTGCTCGGATCGAGCCAGGCGCGCAGCGAGAAAGTCTGACCACCCAAAATCTCGGCGGTCTGCACGCCCTCGAGCGCCTGCAGCTTCGGCTGCACGACGCGCGTCAGGTAGTCGGTGATCTGATTGGATGCCAACGTGTCGCTGTTGAATCCCAAGTACATCGCATCGATGGTCTGGCCGACGGTGACCGTGATGATCGGCTGCAGCGTCCCCGCCGGGAGCTGGTTCAACACCGAACTCACCTTGATGTTGATTTCCGCCGCCGCTTTGGAGGTGTCGTAGTTCTGGCGCAGGAATGCCGAGATTGTGCTGGTGCCGCTCTGGCTGATCGACTTCATGTAGTCGATGCCGTTGGCCTGCGCGATCGCCGTTTCCATCGGGGTCGTGATGAAGCCGGCGATCGAGTCCGGATCCGCGCCCGGAAAGCTGGTCGTGATCGTGACCACGCCGTTTTCGGTCTTCGGATAGGCAAGCACTTGAAGCGAACTGAAAGAGCGCATCCCCACGACCAAAATCACCAGGCTCACCACCGAGGCGAGCACTGGGCGACGAATGAAGATGTCCGTGAACTTCATGGGCGAGGGCGATTCATTCGTTGGGCGGCGACGGATGGATGTCGTCGGTTGGCTGCACGGAGTTGTTCACGACCACCGCCGCACCGTTGCGCAGCTTGATCTGTCCAGCGGACACGACGACATCGCCCTCACTCACCCCGGAGATGATGGCGACCTGATCGCCGCGCGTCGCACCGAGCTTCACGAAGCGCTGCTCCACCGTGTCCTTCGGCTTGCCGTCGCCGCCCTTGCCGTCGTTGGTCTTACCGTCACCGGCGGGGGCGTTGCCGCCAGTGCCGTGAACCAGCACGTACACCGTGTCGCCATACGGGTTGTAAGTGACGCAGGTTTGCGGCAGGGTGATCTCCGTGGACGAGTCGCCCGAATCGATGGCGACGGTGGCGAACATGCCGGGCACGAGGCGCTTGTCGGCATTCTTGAACGAGGCTCGCACCTGGACGTTGCGGCTGGCACTGTCGACCTTGGAGTTGATCGACTCCACCGTCCCACTGAAGCTCTCGCCCGGAAAGGTATCGACCGTGGCTGTCGCAGCCTGTCCGACTTTCAGGTGTTGAAGCGCCTGCTGGGGAACGTAGAAATCGATCAGCATGGGATCGAGCGCCTGCAGCGTGACCACGGTGGTCCCCGCCGCCAGATATTGACCCAAGTCGATCTGCCGGATGCCGAGCCGTCCCGCGAAAGGTGCCTTGACGATTTTCTCCTCGATCAGGGCTTGCTGGGCGAGCACCTGCGCCTGGGCCGACTTCAATGTGGATACATCGGTGTCGATCGTCGCCTGGCTGATGGCTTGTGCCGAGAATTGTTCGCGATCGCGCTTCAAATTCTGGTCGGCGAGTTCGGCCGACGCACGCAGCTGTTCGAGCTTGGCGTAATCATCGTTCGGCATGAGTTGCAGCAGCACTTTGCCCGCCGGCACATCGTTGCCTGAATCGAAATCGATTTTGTCGACCACACCCGACGCCTGGGCAGAGAGATCCGCGCCTCGAACCGCCCGCAGGCTCCCGATGGCGCGAATCTGCTGCTGCCAGGTTGTTTTCTTGGCCACCACCGTCGAAACGGTCTGCGGCGCGCTCGCTGCCTGAGCCATGAACTTGCCGACCATTTTTCCGATGAAGGCCTGCCAGGCGAACACGCCGCCGATCACCAGCACCACGAGCAGCACCATGATGATGAGGGGCTTGAGCATCGATCTGTATTTGACGGGGTTGCCGTCGCGGGGTGGCTGGGTCAGTACGGTGCTCACGGGGTTCCTTGGATGTTGGACGGTGGGTTGGCCGCAAGGTCATTGCGGTTCCACCAGCCGCCGCCCAACGCCTGGAACAGCGCGGCGGTGTCGGTAAATCGCTGCGCGCGCGCTTTCACCAGCGCGAGAGCTGCGTTCTGGTAAGTCTGCTCGGCGGTCAGCACTTGCAAATAACTCGCGCCGCCCGCCTTGTACTGGGCCTGTACGAGATCGAGGCTGCCGGCTGCGGCGCGCTCGGCCCCGATTTGCGCGGCGAGGGCGTCGGCATCACCTTGCAGGGCGAGAAGGGCGTCGGCCACGTTCTGAAAGGCCGTCAGCACGGTAGCCTTGTAATTGGCGGCGGCCTCTTGCGCCGCCGCGATCGCCGCCCGGCGCTGATGCAGCAGCTGGCCGCCCCTGAACAGCGGCTGTGTCACCGAACCCGCGAGACTCCAAACCACCGAGGCGGGCGAGAACATGTCCGCGAACCGCGCGGCGGCACCGCCGTAACTGCCGGTGATCTGCAGTTGCGGCAGCATGTTGGCCGTCGCCACTCCGATCTGAGCCGTGGCCTGGTGCAGTAGAGCGGAGTACTGACGCACATCCGGCCGCTGCTCGACGAACCTTGATGGCAGACTGACGGGCAATTCGACCGGAATATTCAAGGTATCGAGGCGAAACTCGGAGTCGGTGTACTCGGCGGGCAACGCGCCTGCATAGGTGGCCAAAAGATCGCGCTCCTGGGCGAGCTCAGTGCGAAGAGCGGGCAGCATCGCGAGCGTCGACTGCAGGGTGGCCTGCTGTTGAAGCACATCGGTGCGTGATGCACCGCCCGCGCTGACCCGGCGCTGAATGATGTCGAGCGCGGATTGCTGCGCCCGGGCGATATCCTGCTGCGCCACGATCTGCGCCCGGAGCGAGGCCTCGGTGATGGCCGCGGCAACCACGTTGCTGGTGAGCGTGAGGTAGCTCGCTTCCAGCGAAAAGCGGGCATAGTCAGCCTGTGCTTGCAGCGCCTCGATTTGCCGTCGGATGCCGCCAAACGCATCGAGCGTGTACGAGACACTCACATTGGCGCTGTTCAAGGTGTAGAAGTAGCCGCCGGAGCCCGGGAGGCCGAACTCTGCGAGGCTGCCGCGGTTACGTTGAGCCTCGTAAGTCCCCGAAAGGCTCGGCAACAGCGCTCCCCGCGCGGCGGCCACATTTTCATTGGCTTCGCGCAGAGCCGCCTGCGCGGACTCAAGCGTCGGATTTTGTTTGAGCGCACGATCGATGAGCGCATTCAATTCGGGCGATTGAAACAGCGTCCACCACTGACCGGGAATGTCCAGGCCGTCAACGAAACGCTGCGCTTCGCCGCCCGGTATCGGAGTAGAAGCCGTGGTCGTCTGAGGCGTGGACCCAGCCTGCGTGAACCCGGCGTTGGCGGGCACCCCGGGCGCCCTGAAATCGGGTCCGACTGCGCAACCGGCCGGGATGCCGAGCGCGAGCGCGCAGAGCATCAGCAGATACCAGCCAAACGCGGACCGAGCGCGATCCATCAGTCTGTGCGCATTGCCGAGCACGGTCACCCCGCGTCCCGCACTTCAGGGTCGCCGCGCGGTGCGGCGCCATTCAAGAAGATATCGACCACCTGTTGCAAATGCGCGGCAAAGTTCAATTTGGACATCTCCTGCGGCGATCCGAACAGCAAGCACTCGTGCAGCTCCGCGCAAACCATTTGCATGAACAGGGCAGCCGCTCGATCAGGGTCCGCGAGCACCAACTTGCCGCGCAGCACTTGTCCGCGAAAGTATCTGGCGACCGCATTGTTGACGCGCGCCTTGGTGCCGGCGCGCATCTTGGCCGCGAGTTCGGGGAAGCGCTGCGCCTCCGTGGCCACGATGCGAAACAGGGCAGCCGCCTCGGGCGCGCACGCCCGCCCCGTGACTGTTTCGCCGATGGTGAGCAATGCCTGCCGGGTCGACAGGCGCTCGAGCTCGGCCCCGAAAAAGGCCGCCATGTCGCGCTCCACCAGCCGTGTGATGACCGACGCGAGCAGGTCCGCTTTGTTCTTGAAGCGGTCATAAATTGTTCGGGTGGATACACCGGCTTCGTGGGCCACCTTATCGATGCTGGCGGCGCCATACCCGTCCCTCAAAAACACCCGGGTGGCAGCACCAATCATTATGTCAACTCGCTCAGCTTCCGTCCCGCGGCGCGGTCGGCCCACGCGGGCGGAGGGCACTGCACCCTCGAGCGGCTCTGATCGGTCTTTACCCGGTTCCATAATACAAAAATGACATGTGTCGTTTTCCAAAGCAAGAATTATTTATGGTTGCTTATCGTATAAATTTACAATGTCAGTGTTTAAATAATATGTCATCGAATTAATATCCACGGCATCTCGGGCGATGTGACCGCGTAAGCGATCGTCGCGCGCCCGCGACCCGCGGCCGAGTCGGTATTCACCTGAGCAAGCGGGCGAGGTGCGCGGCGGTGACGCCGCGCATGCCCTGCGCGACTTCCGCCGGCGTGCCCTGCACGACAATGCGGCCGCCACGATTGCCAGCGCCCGGACCCATGTCGATCAACCAGTCGCTTGCCGCGGCGACGCGCATGTCGTGCTCGGCGACGATCACCGTGTTGCCGGCGTTGACCAGAGCGTTCAGCTGTACCATCAGCTTGTCCACATCCGCGGGGTGTAAGCCGATGGTGGGCTCGTCGATGACATACAGGCTGTCGCCGCGCTGCGCGCGCTGCAACTCCGTCGCCAGCTTGATGCGCTGCGCCTCGCCCCCGGACAATTCCGTGGCCGGCTGACCGAGCCTCAAGTATCCCAGACCGATCTCGTGCAGGAGCTGCAGCGAATGGGCGAGGCCGGCGTTGTCCCTAAAAAATTCCAACGCCTCATCCACCGTCATTCGCAAAACTTGGGCGATGTTCCTGCCGCGATAGGCAACCTCGAGCGTCTTCGGGTTGTAACGCTCCCCATGGCAGTCCGGACACGGCGCATAGACGCTCGGCAAGAACAGGAGCTCGACGGACACGCAGCCCTCGCCTTCGCACGTGGGGCAACGGCCTTTGGCTACGTTGAAGGAAAAGCGCCCTGCGCCGTAGCGCCGCGCTTTCGCCGCGGCAGTATCTGCGAACAGCCGGCGCACACCGTCGAACAGGCCGGTATAGGTCGCGAGATTTGAGCGGGGCGTTCGGCCGATGGGCTTTTGGTCGATGGTGACCAGCCGCTTGATTCCGGACACGCCCGATTGGATGAAACCTGCGACCCGACCAGCGGCGGCGAATTCGAGCTCTTCGACATCCTCCGACCTCTGCGGCTCGTGTCCCAGATATCCCGCGACCAGGTCAACCAGCGCCTGACTCACCAGACTGGATTTGCCAGAGCCGGACACGCCGGTGACGGCCGTGAACACGCCGAGCGGAAAGGCCACATCGACTCCCCGTAGGTTGTTTCGCGTGACGCCTTGGAGCTTCAGCCAATCCTTGGGCTGGCGCGGTGCGTGATGAATGCGCTGCCCGCCATTCAGATAGCGCGCCGTCACCGACTCGCTTGCGCGGGCGAGGCCCTCGAAAGGACCGTTGTAGACCACGCGGCCGCCGTGCTCGCCGGCGCCCGGTCCCACATCCACGATCCAGTCCGCTCGGCGCATCACTTCGAGATCGTGCTCGACCACGAACAACGAGTTGCCGGCTCTTTTGAGCTGCTCGAGAGCACCGAGCAGCGCCTCCGTGTCCTCGGGATGCAGACCCGCGGAAGGCTCATCGAGCACGTAGATGACGCCGAAGAGATTCGAGCGAATTTGCGTCCCCAGCCGCAGGCGCTGCAATTCGCCGGGCGAGAGCGACGGTGTGGCTCGATCCAGGGAGAGATAATCGAGTCCGAGGGCGCTGAGTGCCCCGATGCGCTCGAGCATGCTTGCCGCGAGGCGCCTCGCAGCAACCCGCTTCTCCTCGCCGGCTGCGGCGGCGCTCTCCGGCCGGCCCGCGGCGGTGGGTTGCAGAATCGCCTGCAAATCGTCCAGTGATTTCTGCGACAGATCACCGATGTCGTAACCTGCAAACTTCACCTCCAAGGCCTCGCGCTTGAGTCGCTTGCCGCGGCAGCTCGGGCACAGCGTGCCGCTCATGAAGCGCTGTACTCGCCGCTTCATGAGCGCACTTTGCGTGGTGGCGAAGGTCTGCAGGACGTATTTGCGGGCGCCGGTAAAAGTGCCCTGGTAACTCGGCTCTTCCTTGCGCCGAAGGGCGCGGCGCGTTTCGGCCGGCGAGTACCCCGCGTACACGGGTACGGTGGGTTGTTCCTCCGTAAATAGAATCCACTCCCGATCCTTCCTGGGCAGCTCGCGCCATGGTCTGTCCACGTCGTAGCCCATGGTAACGAGGATGTCGCGCAGGTTCTGGCCGTGCCAGGCGGGTGGCCACGCAACAATGGCGCGCTCGCGGATGTTCAGCGAATCGTCGGGCACCATGGCGGATTCCGTCACATCGTAGATGAAGCCCATTCCGTGACATCGCGGGCAGGCTCCCTGGGCGGTATTCGGCGAGAAATCTTCGGCGTACAGCATCGGGCGTCCGCGCAGGTACACCCCCGCGCGCGAGTAGAGCATGCGCAGCAGATTCGACAGAGAGGTAACGCTTCCGACAGAGGAGCGGGCATTTGCACTGCCCCGGTGTTGCTGGAGCGCGACGGCGGGCGGCAGGCCCTCGATCGAATCGACATCCGGCACGCCGGCTTGGTCGATGAGCCGGCGCGCGTAGGGCGCGACCGACTCGAAATATCTGCGCTGCGCCTCGGCGTACAGGGTACCGAAGGCGAGGGAAGATTTTCCGGAGCCGGATATGCCGGTAAATACCACCAGCGCGTCGCGCGGAAGGTCCACATCGACGTTCTGGAGATTGTGTTCTCGGGCGCCGCGCACGCGTATGCAGCGTTCGGGTGGAAAAAAAGAGTTCATTGATCGAACGATACCGATTCCTCACTGCAAAAAGCAGCAATACCTGCCCAGGCGCGCTCGCCGCTCCGACATGCGGACGGCGCCTTCGCCTACACGCCCGGCGTGCCCCGGATGCCATAGTGACTGCGCATATTCGAGCGGGCAGTCGTTAACTGCTGGGGCTCGATGTGTGCGGGTCGGCCGCACGCCGGCAATTACGCAGGAGCCAGACATGGGAATCAACAAGGACCAAGTAGATGGTCGCGTGAAGGAAGCCGCAGGCAAGGTTCAGGAAGTTGCCGGCCGGGTGACCGGCAGTACGTCGCAGGAACTCAAAGGTAAGGTTAAGAAAGCCGTCGGCAGCGCGCAGGCGGGATTTGGCGATGCCAAGGAGAGAGTCGAGGAGAACGCCCGCGAGGAGGATCGGCAAGACGCGAAGCTCGGCCGGCCGTAAACGCTCGGTCGATAGCGCGAGATCTCGCTACGGCGGATCGCGGAGGACTGTCCCACACCCCCGGGCGAGGCGCGATGCCTCCCGGGGGTGTCGGCTGACTCCTCGGATGGACGCACCGGCGTCCATTCGTGACAATGGCGCTCCACTCATCGGAGGCGCCCTTGGAAAAAATCAAATGTAAACGCCCTGCAATTCGCGGTGGGCTGGCCACCGCGGGAGCACTGCTGACCGCTGTAGCCTGGTCCGCGACAGAGTCCGACGCGCTGCTGGGATACAACGCCGGGTCGATGGCGCTCGAACAGCAGCGCGAAGCGGAGTTTCGAGCGGCCGTGTCGGCGGACAATATCCGCGAAACCATGCGTCGCCTGTCTGCGCGACCGCATCACGTCGGCTCCCCCTATGACAAGGACAACGCGCAGTGGATCCTCGCCCGCTTCAAGGAGTGGGGATATGACGCCAAAATCGAGACTTTCCAAGTGCTCTTTCCCACGCCTAAGAGCCGAGTCCTCGAGCTCTTGAAGCCGACCGCGTTTCGCGCCCGGCTCGAGGAGCCGCCGGTACCCGGCGATCCCACGTCCGGCCAGACCTCGGAGCAGCTTCCTACCTATAACGCCTATTCGGCCGACGGTGAGGTCACGGCGCCGCTCGTCTACGTCAATTACGGAAATCGCGAAGACTACGAGGAGCTCGACCGACTCGGTATTTCCGTCAAAGGCGCGATCGTCATTGCGCGCTATGGCGGAGGCTGGCGCGGGGTGAAACCGAAGGTGGCGGCGGAACATGGTGCGGTGGGATGCATCATTTTCTCGGACCCCAAAGGCGATGGCTATTTCGAGGGCGAGCAGTATCCTGCCGGGGGCTGGCGCCCCCAGGACGGAGTCCAACGGGGCAGCGTCATGGACACGGAGTATCCGGGCGATCCGCTGACGCCCGAAATCGGCGCGACTGCGAACGCCAAGCGTCTGGCGCTGAAGGATGCGAGAACCATCACCGCCATTCCCGTGCTTCCCATCTCATATGCCGACGCGTTGCCCCTGCTCTCCGCGCTTCAGGGGCCGGTGGCTGCGGCGCCGTGGCGCGGCGCTCTCCCGATCACTTACCACGTCGGCCCAGGCCCAGCGCTCGTGCACCTGGCCGTGAGCTCCAACTGGGACATCAAGCCGATCTATGACGTGATCGCGACCCTGCATGGCGCGAGCGCGGCAGCGCAGTGGGTGATCCGCGGGAACCATCACGATGCGTGGGTCAATGGCGCCGAGGATCCCATCTCCGGACAGGCCGCGATGTTGGAGGAGGCGCGTGCGATGGGCGATCTGCACAAGCGCGGTTGGACTCCCGCCCGCACCATTATTTTC